>Ga0137308_100205_pt1 | contig 110464 bp, 119 predicted proteins | sample Inofrocosms_June_FD_97181 | JGI IMG/M metagenome (GOLD analysis project Ga0137308, IMG submission 97181) | Mouse cecal microbial communities from Vienna, Austria - N-Acetylneuraminic and N-Acetylglucosamine D2O microcosms_June | ecosystem: Host-associated > Mammals > Digestive system > Large... | reverse complement strand
CCCATCTTACACCACCGGAGTTTTTACCACTGTACCATGCAGTACTGTGGTCTTATGCGGTATTAGCAGTCATTTCTAACTGTTATCCCCCTGTGTAAGGCAGGTTGCCCACGCGTTACTCACCCGTCCGCCGCTCAGTCACAAAAATCTTCATCCGAAGAATCGAATTAAAGTGCTTCGCTCGACTTGCATGTGTTAGGCACGCCGCCAGCGTTCATCCTGAGCCAGGATCAAACTCTCGTCTAAAAAGCTTAGGTTTGGTTTTACACAAGCCTTAGCGTTTAGACGCTTCGCAGTTCTCAGCGAGATATTCTCGAACTTAGAACTGCCGAAGCATCCTTCAAGTCCAATCCGGGTCAAGAAAAATGCTCGCTTTTCTTTTCCCGTTTACTTTACTGTTTTAAGGTTGACATCTTTCGATGTCTCGTTCTGAATTTTTCTCTTATAAGAAATTTTCAGGGATGTTGTCTATTGTTTAATTATCAAGGTTCTTTGTTGTTGTCTCATGCGACAGCTATATCAGATTATCACATCATTCGACATTTGTCAACAACTTTTTTCATTTTTTTATTCCTTTTTATTTACTGTCTTCTGCTGAATTATCTCTCAACCGACAGCCATATTAGATTACCATATCTGACAAAACTTGTCAACAACTTTTTATACTTTTTTCAACTACTTGTTACAATTCACACCCCAATGTCATTTAGTTAGTAGCCTTGAATCACCCCGACATTTGACATGTGAAGTTATCATTTCTATGATTTATGGGAGATTTCTGACATTATCGGACAAAATGATATAATTAGAATATTTTAGGGTATGACTCTAAGAAAGATGTAATCTGTCTGAAAATAGTGTATTATGTTATTGTGACAGTTATCTTAAGCTGCCCGGTATATAAAATATCGGGGTCTTCGGAAATGCGCGGTTTTCAATCTTGGATATTGCCGCCCGTTCCGTATGGGTATCAACTCTTTTTGCAGCAGGGCTGTCACATTGATTGGTTTTCTTCCGTTGCCGGACGGAGGAAAGATCTACAGATATGAACTGCGGAGCTGAAATTTATTTTATAGCTGTGCTTGGTTTCCCGCTTTTCAATCACTGTATGGTTCACCAGAGTCTCCGTGAGGTTGTATGTAACCATTCTTGCCCAGATTTCCTGTTTCACATATTCCGACTTATAGGTATGGAAATTACTGAGACCGACCGTATATTTCAACTTACGAAAGGATGTTTCAATCCCCCATCGGGAAAAATACAGCTTCCGGATGCGTTCCAGCGGGAATTCATCTCTTGGCAAATTTGTGACAACGCATTCGTAAACCCCATCAGCAATGGGAAACCGGACAATGCGCAATTTCATGCAGTAAGTACCCTTTGAGCCATATTCAATAAAATCAAAAGAAGTCGCCTTGTATCTTGTATAAAGCTAAGATTCCCTTTACTTCTTCCTTGGATATATTACATTGACGAGCAATCTCCTCATCCGTCATACCTTGTACATGTAAGCCGACTGCCCGAATAACCATTTGAATTCCTTCTTTTCTCCCTTCTTCTAACCCTTCTTTTCTCCCTTCTTCTAACCCCTCTTTTCTTCCTTCTTCCAACCCTTCCTCTTTAATGCCCTCCAGCATGTTGATATGATCTCTCAGGACCTTTGCCCGCGCCTCATATTCCAACCGCTTCTCATCATCTGCGCTCAATCTCTTCAATGCCTCATATGCCTCGTCCAGATATTCATCTACTCGTGCCATATCCTCAAACTCCTTTCGGTTCTTCCCATTAAAGAAACGCATCCAGTTCGCGATATCCTCTCCTGCCTGAATCTCTCCCGGCAGTTTCTTAAGCTCAAGAATCTGTAATTCCATCTTATCATTATAGAGCTTTCCTGTCTCATCATCCCGAAAATGCATCGTGCGGTAATACCTGGCATCATCCGGAAACAGAATGAAATCCAGTATACTGACCTGGATAGACTTTTTCAGTCTGCCGTAAGCTTCTCCTTCCCTCAGCTGCTCCGTAAACATCTTGCTTAGATAGAATAATGCGCGTTCATCCCAGAACGGATACTTCTTCACCTGCATCTCCATGTTGATCTGTATTCCGTTCTTTAAACGTACCCGCACATCCAGGATACCAAGCTTATCATCTGCATATTCACGGTGAAGATGCGTGGGAAGAAGCTCTGTCTCTTCAATCTCTTCCGGCTTCACCCGCATCACGGCGGCACAAAAGCCCTTCCGCACAGTAGGATTATCCATCAGGCCGGCAAAACATACATCAATTGTAGGATGCATTATAAAATCTTCCTGCGGCTGTACTTCATTCATGCCGGACAATGAACCTGCCAGATTGTATTCCGTCTGCGTTTCATTTGGTGTGTAAATCATTGTTTTCATCATAGAAATTCTCCTTTCTTCTGCACAGTATTACAGTATCAGATTGAGAAGAATTCCCCTTGCTGCTTATCATCATACCATGAAACAGACTTCTATAAAAGGTAGTATCTTGAGCAATATAACTCAACCTGCAGTTAATTCTGTAATAACTCTGCATTCATTCATAACCTTGGATAACTCTCCGGCGAATTGCCGGTCAGAATATAAAAGACGAACGTCTCTTAGAATTCTTAGTTCGAAGTATAGCACATCCTCTTTATACATACAATCCCCGAATATATTTTCGGGGACTGAAATACCATCTAAAATCTGCCGCGTAACCTTCCTAAAAGCTCCCTCCCCTCCTTTACTTCGACCTCTGCCAGACTGTTCGGAGACGGACAAGGACGCTTCCTGTGGTTCAGCCATACGGTGTGCCAGCCTGCACGGCTGGCACCCTCCACGTCAGATTCATAGCTGTCCCCTACATACCAGGTATCCCTCGGCCCAAATCCGGTCCTCTCTTCTACTGCACGGAATGCACGGATATCGGGTTTATGATACCCAATCTCTCCCGTAACAAAGATCCTGTCCTCTTCTATCCAGCGGTTCAATCCCAAGGCGCTGGTCTTCTTGCGCTGCCCTTCACTGTTCCCATTGGTCAGGACCGCCATTGGAATCCGCTCCTTCCTGCAATAATCCAGAATATCCTTCATAAAACCGAACATACGAATCCGGCTCTGCCAATACCGGTATTCCTGTTCAAATCTGTCACTTTCTTCCCGGGTAACATCGATTCCTGCATCCTGATAAGTCCTCTGTATCCTTCGGAAGAAAGCATCTTCACTTCTGACAATGCCCTGCCTCTCCTGTTCCAGGATCACATCCGAATATATTCTGGACTGATCAAAAAGTCCGGCACAATCTGCCATAGTCCGGTCTGCAAAGTATCTCTCATGAGCCATCCTGAACGGCTCCATCAGATCGTACATGGTATCATCTACATCAAATACGATATTCATAGGTCTGGTCAACCTCCTGTCGTCATAATCTATTCCGCTGTCCGAAACCTCTCCACAACACTCTGCTTCTCAAGCTTCCGGAAACAGATATACGGAATCACAAATGCAAGCAAGATCAACACCGGCGTACATCCCACAAGCGGCATCAGCGTAAACCGGAAGGTTGCGTATCCGCCGGCGACCAGCGCACGCACGATCACACCTACGGTCACTGTGCTCAGGATATATGCGATGAGCAGCGTGAGCACGACATAATAGAGTCCTTCAAAGGCTAACATCCTTCGAAGCTGCCGTTTCGTCATACCCACACTCTGGATCATGGCGAATTCCTTTTTCCGTGAAATGATCGCCGTCACCATGCTGTTGATATAATTCAGGATCCCCACCAGTGCAATCACGATACTGACGGAATAGCCCATCACAGCCTTCGATCTCGTCTCTGCCTCATACTGTTCCTCCATCGTTTTCCGCGATACAATATTCATATCGGCGCTCTCCGTCTGCTGATATGCCTGCAGAAGCTCTGCCGCATTCTCCATGTTGCCGTCATCCACGTCAAAATAAAATTTTCTCAGATTGCTTCCCGGCCAGAGCTCTGTGAAGACCTTTGCCGGCATAACCAAAGGAACCTCAAATACCGGGTGCGATCCCTCCACCATCGGCTGCAGCGGATTCAGTACCGCCATAACTGTGAATTCCCGGTTCTCAATCTGAATCTTCTCTCCGACGGAATACGTCGGAAGAACCTCTTCCGGCGCTTCGAGCGAAGGTCCGATGGCAAGGACATAGTCTCCGCCTGCGAATCTTTCTGCATCATACTCTCCCGCCAGAATATAATCCTTGCCGGCTGCCGCTTCAAGGATCATGCCGTCCGCCCCGTAGACGGTATGAATCGCTTCCCCGCCGTTCATCACATGGTCGAAGTTTTCCTTCCATTTGGGAAATGTGGGGTCAAAGGAAGCGTAGTTCTCCAATTCTTCCTCCGTGTAAAATACCTGGTAATTCTCACATGCCTGAACGCTCAGCGGCATACTCACTTCTCTGGAGTACAGCCGTCCGGTTCCCTTAAGCCCTTCAAGCGCCGAGATATCCCTAATCAGACCGTCACTGATCGTCCGGCTGTTCGGGTCATAACCGCCGACACGTTCATTCGTCGCATCATCAATCTGATAATCCGTCGCTGCAAGCTCTAACAGATATTTCTCCATATCAAAGCTCGCGTTCTTCGCATAAAAGAAACTCATCAGCACTAGCCCTAAGGTCAGGGACAGAATCACCAGTATGGTCCTCTTCCTGTTCCGCCACAGGTTCGACCATGCCATTCCGGTCAGAGACGCGCCCTTCTCACTCTTCTTATCCTTTCGTCTGATACCGGAATCAACATCTGTATATCTGAGCGCCTCTATGGGCGATACCTTCCCCGCCAGACGCGCCGGAAGCAGACAGGATATCATTACCGTCATAAATGCGAACAGCGCCGAACCAATAAAGATGACCGGATTCGCGGAAATCACGGCATCCGTGTCCGGCCCCGGGGCGGCAGGAAATCCCGAAGCATCAGGAAGACCACGAATGCATTGCCCAAGTTCAGCAGAAACGATATCCCATCCAACAATCGTATCATAACATATCCCCCCAGTAATCCGTCAATTGCTCCATGACTTCCTTGCGTTTGGGCTGGCTGATCGGAAGAACTTCTCCGGTGACTAGTACATCATTGCATTAATCTTGAAGTAATAGTGCTTGATATTCGTGTCAGCTGTGCGTCTACGAACCGACGGTGTAGCGGGCTACATCTAGGTTCGAAGGCGTGCAGATGGCATGGATAGCAAGTGCTTATTACTCGAGAATTAATGCAATGATGTACTAGCGTGATCTCAAGCTTCCTGACACCTTTCACATAGAACAGGTTGACCAGATAACTGCTGTGGCACCGCACGAATCCATGGGGAGGAAGATCAGGTCGATGGTGGCGTCGTATTTTTCAACCAGCTCCAATCCGTCGTAATATGTTGTGATCTTGATCTCTTCACTCTTCTCCAGAGCATACTGTCTGATCAATTCTGTCAGTGAATCGACAAACGAACGCTCATCATCGCAGATTGCTATATGTATCATTTCTTATCTCCATTGTTATTTATTATTATACTCACGGCCGATGTAATCTGACGCTTAGTTTATAGACCGGCGCTGATCGCTTCCCCGACGCTTTTCACGCCGATAACCGTAACTCCGTCAACCTTCCCCACCGCCTTTACCGACACCTCGGGGAGCACGCAGGTCTTGAATCCCAGCTTCTTCGCCTCCGCTACCCGCTGCTCCGGCATGGTGACGGCACGCACTTCGCCGCTTAAGCCCACCTCGCCAAATACGATCACCTCCTCCGCGATCGGCCGGTTCTTGTAGCTGGAAGCAATCGCCATCACGATCCCAAGGTCCGCCGCCGGTTCATTAAGGCGGATTCCTCCGGCGATATTCACATAGGCATCATAGCTTGACAGGGGCAGTCCTAAGCGCTTCTCCAGCACCGCCATCAGAAGATTGACCCTGTTGTAGTCAAGCCCCGCCGCCGTTCTTCTCGGCATCCCGAAGTTACTCTTGCAGACCAGCGCCTGGATCTCCATGAGCATCGGCCTGGTGCCCTCCATCGCACAGGCGACCACAGAACCGGATGCATGCTCCGGCTTGCCGCTCAGCATGAATTCCGACGGGTTCTTCACCTCTGCAAGCCCTTCTTTGCGCATCTCAAATACCCCGATCTCATTGGTTGAACCGAAACGATTCTTCACCCCCCGCAAGATCCGGTAGGAAGCATGGCGGTCCCCTTCAAAATACAGCACCGTATCCACCATATGCTCTAAGACTCTTGGGCCTGCCACCGTTCCTTCCTTGGTTACGTGTCCGACGATAAAGATAGAGATATTGAAGCCCTTGGCAAGCTGCATAAATATATTCGTAGACTCCCGCACCTGGGTCACGCTTCCCGGCGCAGAGGCAACTTCTTCGTTGTACATCGTCTGAATGGAATCAATCACCACCATATCCGGCTTCTGCTGCTCGATGATCCCCCTGATGACATCAAGGCTCGTCTCACATAAGAGATACAGATTCTCCGTGAACTCGCCCATACGGTTGGCGCGCAGCTTAATCTGCTTTAATGACTCCTCCCCCGATATATAGAGAAGCTTCCTTCCGGCCGCCGACAGACGCTGGCAGACCTGCAAAAGCAATGTGGACTTGCCGATCCCCGGGTCGCCGCCGACCAATACCAAGGACCCCTTCACGATCCCGCCTCCAAGTACCCTGTCCAGTTCTTCGATCCCGGTGAGCATCCGGTCGTCTTCATCCGTCTCCACACTTGAGAGGGTTACAACCTGGATCTCCCGCCGTTCTTTGACTGATCTGGAAGCGGCGGGCGCCGCCTTCTCCTCCACGAATGTATTCCACTCCTTACACGCCGGACACTGACCCAGCCACTTGCTCTCTTCATGCCCGCAATTCTGGCAGAAGTATACACTTTTCTTTGCTTTTGCCATGCTTACCCTCCTATTCGGCATAAAAAGAGGCCGCTCATGCAGCCCCTCTTTCTACATCCAGATTATTTTCTAACTACTCTGACCGCTACGCTCCGGTCCCCCTCAAGCTCCGCGCTGACACTCAGCTTCCCGCTCAAGTTCGTCTTCATATCCCCAACATTCACATCATCCATATACACCTTGTACTCGCTGTCCGCCTCAAGCTCCAGGGTGAACTGTGCATCCTTCGTACCGGACACCTTGAACGACACGGTGTCTTCATCTGCCTTAAAATTCTCAACAGCGGTACCCGGAACAGACTCATATACGAACATGCCGTTCTTCTCAAGCTTCGTAATCTCAGCAAAAGTCTTCACCTTATATATATCTCCCTGAAATTCGAATCCGTCAAGTTTTGTCTTGCTTCCAAGAGTATAATCGCCAAAACTAAGGGTTCCATCTGCTTCAGTTTTTAATAATTCTTTCACTGCTGCCATATTGATCTCTCCTCCTGAGGTTCTTCTTTTGTACCCCTATTATATCTCATATTCTGTTTAATTTGTAGTCTTTGGGGTAAATTTTATTTCTTTTTTAGACAGCCCGATGACCACTTCGGAATCTCTCGTGACCTCACCGCTTAAGATCGCCTCCGCAAGCCCGTCCTCCAGTTGATTCTGGACCGCTCTCCTTAATGGACGCGCTCCGTACTTCTGATCCGTCCCCGTCTCTACGATGTGCTTCTTCACAGAATCCCTGATAGTAAGACGGATTCCAAGCTGATCTTCCGCACGCTTCTCAAATTCCCTGCATAACAAGCCCACGATCCGCTTCATCTGATCCGCATTCAGCGGATGGAATACCAGGATCTCGTCTATTCTGTTCAGGAACTCCGGACGGAAGATCAAACGGATCTCCTTCATTACATTCCCCTTCATCCGTTTATAATCGCCTGCCGCATCCTCCTTGACATTGAAGCCTAACTTCTTTGGATCAATGATGGTCTGCGCCCCTGCGTTGGAGGTCATAATGATCACCGTATTACGGAAATCCACCTTCCGCCCCTGGGAATCCGTGATATGCCCGTCATCCAATACCTGGAGCAGGATGTTGAACACATCCGGATGCGCCTTCTCTATCTCGTCAAACAACACCACCGAATAGGGCCTGCGCCGCACCCGCTCGCTTAACTGTCCGCCGTCGTCATGGCCGATATATCCCGGAGGCGCCCCGATCATCTTGGCAACGCTGTGCTTCTCCATATACTCGGACATATCTACCCGAATCATGGACTCTTCATTGCCAAAGAGGGCCTCCGCCAGAGCCTTGGACAGTTCTGTCTTACCCACACCGGTAGGTCCAAGGAACAGAAATGACCCGATCGGGCGCTTGGGGTCCTTAAGACCTACCCGCCCCCTCTTGATCGCTTTCGCCACCGCAGTAACCGCTTCTTCCTGGCCGATCACCCTCTGGTGCAGCACCTTCTCAAGCTTATTAAGCCTTGCACTCTCCGACTCTGCCAGCTTCTGGACCGGAATCTTCGTCCACTGCGACACTACCTCTGCGATATCTTCTTCTATTACCGCTACCTTCCGGTCCGCGTTCTTCCGTTCAAAACGCTTCCGCACCTGCTCCAGCCGCTTCTCCACGGCCTCCTGTTCCTTACGGATCCTGGACGCCTCCGGAATATCGCCTTCCCGAATCGCATCTTCTAATTCATTCGTAAGTCCGGCGATCGTCTTCTCAAACTCCATCACGCTCTCCGGAACCTTGAATCCCCGGAGACTGACCTTCGAACATGCCTCATCCAGTACATCTATGGCCTTATCTGGCAGAAAACGGTCGTTCACATAACGGCTTGCCAGCTTAACGGCAGCTTCCAGCGCTTCTTCCTCGATCTCTACATGATGATGGTCCTCATACCGCTTCTTAAGTCCCTGCAGGATATCCAGACAATGCTCCTCTGTCGGCTCCTCCACCGTGATTGGCTGGAACCTGCGCTCCAATGCCGCATCCTTCTCCAGATACTTGCGGTATTCCCCAATTGTAGTCGCACCGATCAGCTGTATCTCGCCTCTTGCCAAGGATGGCTTCAGAATGTTAGAGGCGTTGATTGCACCTTCCGCGCCTCCAGCGCCGATGATGGTATGCACCTCGTCCAGGAATAAGATCACATTCCCCGAAGCCTTCACCTCCTGAATCAGCCGCTTCATCCTCTCCTCAAACTCGCCCCTGTACTTCGAACCGGCGATCATCCCCGCCAGATCAAGGGTCAGGATACGCTTATCCTTCATCCCATCCGGAACGATACCTGTCGCGATCTGGGTCGCCAGCCCCTCTATCACCGCCGTCTTCCCAACGCCCGGCTCTCCCACCAAACACGGATTGTTCTTCGTCCTGCGGCTTAATACCTGGATCAACCGGTTGATCTCGGCCTCTCTTCCAATGACCGGATCAAGCCTGCCCTCTTCCGCCTGAGTCGTCAGATCTGTGCCATACTGCTCCAGCACGCCGCCTTCTCTGCGCCTTCCTCCGCCCTGCAGGATCTCCTCCTGATAATCCTTGGGATCTCCTCCAAGAACCGCGAAAATATCCTGATATAACTTCTGAACATTGATATTAAGTGTCAGCAATATACGGGTCGCCACACAGTCCGCATCCCGCAGGAGGGCCAGAAGCATGTGTTCTGTCCCGATCCTGTCCGAACGGAAATGAAGCGCCTCTGTCTTACTTTCTTCCAGAATGTATTCAAGCCTTGGGCTGGTCTCCGGCTGATGCACCACCTCGACGGTTCCAAGGGGCGATACCAGTTCATCCACTACCTTGCGGATGCTCTCTTCATTGACGCCGTTCATCCCCAGCACCTGTCCCGCGACACCAGTATAGACCTCCCGCAATCCTAGAAGCAGATGCTCCGTCCCTACATAAGGATGCTTAAGCTTCCTTGCAGTGCTCCTTGCAATCTTGATTACTTCATTTGCCTGTTCCGTATACTTCATGAATGTAGTTTCCTTTCCTGTCTGTTATTATCTATACTCTTCATATATCTCGTCCACCAAAGCGTGAACTTCTTCTTTGGAAATGTCCTTACATCTGCCTCTCGCCAGCAGCACCCGAAGCTGCTCTCTCATCTCCAGGAGCGCCCTCGCCTTATCCATATCAATGGCGATCACCGCACCCCTTCTTCTGTCAAGCTGGATAAACCCTTCCTGCTTAAGTATCGCGTATGCCTTGTTGACCGTATGCATATTAATGCCGACCGTATTGGCAAGCTGCCTCACCGACGGCAGGGAATCTCCCTCCCGGATCAGATTCATGGCTATGCCCATGATAATCTGGTTCTGAAGCTGGACATAGATCGCCTCATCGCTGTTAAAATCAATCTCTATCAGCATTAGTATCACCTTTTCTAATCTTGAATCTTATGTTATAGGCATACTATAACATAATTACAGAAAGCTTACAAGGCAAATTGTAAACTATGCAGGCGCCGAATATGTTATACTGATAGGAGATCAGATAAAGGAGGGTCTGCCATGAGCCTATTTGACATCCGCAATCCATATATCACCGTCACCGCTTTCTACGCACTGAACCTGCCCGAGTACAGTATGTATCCACACAGCCATCACCGCTGCGAGATCATGTATGTAACGAAGGGAAGCTGCCTGATCTATGCAGACGGACAGGAATTCCGTCTGAGGGAACGGCAGTTCATCTTCCTGAATGCCGATGTCCTGCACCAATTGTCCATTCCTAAGGGCCGGCCCTGTTCGATCCTGAACCTGGAATTCTCTTGCCTTCGTTCAAAGACAGACATCTGCTTAACCGGATTAGCCGACGAGAGTCCTGCCTTCTCAAGGTTCATTAGCCGCCCCGGAGAATATTTCGCCGGAAATGATACAGGCCATCTGGGATATTCTCTGAAAGACCTGATCAATCAATTGAGAACCAACACCCCTTTCAAGAATGATGTGCGGGATCTGTCGGATCACTACAGTCCCGACCAGAAATGCCTGATCCGGCTGCTGTTCTTCCGAATGATGCTGGAGCTCTCCAAATGTGTGCTGGACCACAGCAAGAATACCGGTATGCTCTACCTGAAAAAAGCCCGTGATTACATCGCCTCTCACTTGACAGAGGAGATACGGATCCCCGCGCTTGCAGAACACGCCGGTATCAACAAATCATACCTGCAGTCCTTGTTCTCCAAGTATATGAACTGCACTATCACAGATTACATTAACCGCAAACGGCTGGAGCATTCCGTCTTCCTCCTGGTCAACAGCTCGCTCTCCATCACAGATGTGGCGTTCCAATCCGGTTACAACAGCCGTCAGCATTTCGGAAGCACCTTCGAGAAATATTACGGGATCAGCCCGCGCGCCTACCGCCAGCTTCACGGTAAGAACATGAATCCTTCCACCGGGGATGATTATTACTACATAGCGACAGACGGTACCTGGACAAATATGCCCTTAAAAACAAGCATATAGAAGCGGGGAGCACAACACTCCGGATTCACTCCGGTTCGCGTTCCCCGCCATTTCATTTTGCATTATTTATTTTGTCAGGAGCATCATAACTTCATTACTTCTCTGAACGAACGCCGTCATCTCCTCCGGGTTCAGCGGCTTATGCGCCAGCATCGCCAGATCGTACAACTGCTTGCAGATAATGGATACATTCTCATGTTCCTTATTGTCAACTACAAACTGTACCAGAGGATGGTTCGCATTCAGAATCAAGGTACAGTCGCCTCCCATATCCATGCCGCCCATATTACCCATGCCGTACATCTTCATCATCTCCTGCATACGGCGGCTCTGCTCGGACAGAGTGATCATGGACGCCACCTTCTCGTCTTTGAGCTTCTCGATTTTCACATCTAACTTGTCATTGCCAAGCTCTTTGCGGAAGATTCCAATCAGGCTGTCAGCCGTTGCCTTGAAGGCTTCTTTATCCTCTTCTGCAACCTCTTCCTTCACATTCTCCGTCACATCCGCATCAATCCTCTGGAAACGGATAGTCGGATTCTTCTGTTCTAACTGCGTGATAAACGGAGAATCAATATTGTGGCTTAAGATCACCGCATCCTGTCCCTGATTCCTGAACATGTTGATATACTGGCTCTGCTGGATCTCATCCGTCACATAGTAGATGGTCGTCTTGATCTCTTCTACCTTGTTCTCATCTGTATTCTCATCGCCACTGCCTTCGGCTTCATCCTTCTTATCGTTCGGCTCAACAACCTCGCCGCCGTTCTCCTCAATGCAGTCCTTAAGCGTCAGATACTTGCTGTCAATATTCTTGAACAGGATCGCATCCTTCATCTTGTCACAGAATTTTTCATCCTTTAGGCAGCCAAACTTGATAAACGGGCTGATATCATCCCAGTATTTTTCGTAATCCTCTCTCTTCGTCTTGCACATTCCGGAAAGCTTGTCAGCCACCTTCTTGGAAATGTAGTCGGCGATCTTATTGACGAATCCGTCATTCTGCAGCGCACTTCTCGATACATTCAGCGGCAAGTCCGGACAATCGATCACGCCCTTTAACACCATCAGGAATTCCGGAATGACTTCCTTGATATTATCGGCGATAAATACCTGGTTGTTGTATAGCTTAATGGTTCCTTCGATCGAATCATACTCCGTATTGATTCTCGGGAAATATAAGATTCCCTTCAAATTAAACGGATAATCCATGTTCAGATGGATCCAGAACAACGGCTCCTTGTAATCTAAGAATACCTTGCGGTAGAACTCCTGATAATCCTCATCAGAACAGTCGTTGGGGTGCTTGGTCCACAGCGGATGGATATCACTTAAGGAGACCGGACGCTTATTGATCTTCACCTTCTCTTTGGCAGGTTCTACCTCGACCATCTCTTTTTCGCCGTCTTCGTTCTCCTTCTCCTCCATCTTGGCTTCCTCATGGATATGCTCGACAACCACATCATCATCCTTCAAGTCTGCCTCGTCGATGGTCTCATACTCCTGCTCTGCATTCGCCTTGGAGAGGAAGATCTCTACCGGCATGAAGGAACAGTATTTCTCAATGACCTCTCTAACGCGGTATTCGTTAGAGAACTCCAGACTGTCGTCGTTCAGGAACAGGGTGATCTCTGTTCCCACGCCTTCCTTATTGCCTTCATCCATCTCATACTCGGTGCCGCCGTCGCTTACCCAGTGTACCGGCTTCGCTCCTTCTCTATAAGAAAGCGTATCGATATGGACCTCATCTGCCACCATGAACGCAGAATAGAAACCAAGTCCGAAATGACCGATCATGTCGTCTTCCGTCGTCTTGTCTTTGTATTTTTCAAGGAACTCTGTCGCACCGGAGAATGCGATCTGCGTGATATACTCTTCCACCTCTTCGGCTGTCATACCAAGTCCGTTGTCGGTGAACTTCAACGTCTTCTCTTCCGGATTCACTTCTATCTTGATAGACGGTTTGTAATCATCCGGCAACTGGTATTCTCCCATCATATCCAGTTTCTTTAACTTCGTGATCGCATCGCATCCGTTAGATACCATTTCACGTGCGAAAATATCATGGTCGGAATATACCCACTTCTTGATGATCGGGAATATATTCTCGCTGCTGATTGATAAATTACCTTTTTTTGCTGCCATCTTTATCACTCCTACCTCATTTTATATATATTCTTCAATAACCTAACAGATATGATAATACGGCAGGTTTTAAAAGTCAATAGAAAATTAGCACTCTTTTTTAGTGAGTGCTAACAATTTTCTTAAAAATATAAAATTTATATTAAATACATGCTATATGATCTCATTTTTCCTCATGAACAGCAGGCCAAAAGAACCCGGACCGCAATTGCTTGCAATCGCAGATGAAGCTTTCTGCAGATACATCCTTTCAAACGGACAATACTGCCGTACCAGATATTGGATATAGTCGAGCCTTTTCTCATCCATTCCGGCATATGTAATAAATAAAATACGCCGGTCGATATTCCTTGTATCCCGAAGTACCTTCCTAATATAGCGTTTCGCCACATGTTCAAAATTCCCCATCTCCATACTGCCGACGGACATCTTGCTCTTCCTGAGCACAATAACCGGATGCAGAAGCAGCGCGTCGCAAAGAACCTGTATCCGCCTAGAGATCCGCCCCGACCGGCACATCATATGCGTGCTGTCGATGATGAAATCAGAAGAAATGTAATATCTGAGTCTCCTTACCGCGTCCACGATCTCATTCTTTGATGCATGATTCTCCGCCATGGAAACTGCACATAATACTGCAAGTCCCATACTGCTGGAAAGATGCCCGCAATCCAACACTGTAACATTCTCGAAAGACTTCGCAGCTTCCACCGCATTCCGATACCCTTCGCTGACATGACTTGCCATAGTGATATGGATGATATTCTGCGCTTCCGTCAGCTTCTCCGCAAAGAATCTCTCATAGTCTTCCACCTCCGGAGGCTCCGAACTGCCGTTATGCCCTTTCGACATATGCATCAGCAATTCATCCGCCTTAATCTCTATCTCATCCAGAAAACGTCCCTCGTCTGTACGCACATAGTAAGGGCACACAGAGATCCGGTATTTCTTCTTGAACGATTCAGGAAGATCACATACACTATCTGTCGTAACCATTACAGAAAGCCTTTTGGCATGCTCAAAGATCAGAACATCCTTCTCAATATCTACCTGTTTCGTCTCTTCGTTCAAGTGTACCAGTTCCTTAGGAAGGATGCTTAAGACACCTGCCTCAAGCAGTGCGCCGCTGACCGGCTTGGCGAGGTACCCGCTGAAGCCTTCCTTGCGGTAGAGAAGCTGATTATCGCTTCCTGCATTGGCTGTCAGGGCGATTACCGGCACAGTCTGACACAGTCCTCCCGGCTGTGTACGCAGCGCATGGAAACATTCTATTCCATCCATCTCGGGCATCATATGGTCCATCAGAATACCGTCATAATACTGATTCTGTGTCAGCTTCAGGCATTCGGCGGCGCTTGAAGCCGTATCTATCTGGATCTTTGTCTCTGCAAGCAGCTTACGCACAACCTCCAGATTCATATCGTTGTCATCTACCACAAGAATATGCGCATCCGGCGCCTCGAAACTCTGTCTGTAACGTTCCCCCTCATGGGCATGGGACCGGGAAGTAAGGGTAAATGTTCCCAGTTCCTTATCATCTATAATATCCTGCTCCAACATGATGATAAATGTCGACCCCTTGGTATATACACTGTTGACGCTGATCTCACCGCCCATCAGTTCTACTAGCTGCTGGACAATGCTAAGTCCCAGCCCCGTTCCTTCAATATGGCGGTTCTTCTCTTCATCCACCCTGCGGAAAGCATTAAAGATATAAGGAATATTCTCCTTCTTGACTCCCTGCCCGGTATCCTCCACAGAATACCAGACACGCACCCGGTTGAGCGTCAGACGCTCACACCGAATAGAGAGCGTGACGGAACCCTCGCTGGTATATTTTACGGCATTGTTGAGCAGATTGATCAGGACCTGCTTGATCCGCACCTCATCTCCGCAGAGCATGCTGGGAATCGACGGATCCACATGGAGCTTGAATTCCAGTCCTTTCTCCTTCGCCTTGATCCATATCATATTGACGATCTCCGAGAAGAGCTTCCCTGTCTCATAGGAAACATTCACAATCTCCATCTTCCCTGATTTGATCTTGGACAGATCCAGTATATCATTGATCAATGTGAGCAGCATCTTGCTTGCACCCTGGATATTTCTTGCGTTCTCCGCAACATCTTCCGAAATATCTCCGCGCAGGATAATCTCGTTCAATCCGATGATAGTATTGATTGGCGTACGAATCTCATGACTCATGCTGGAAAAGAAATGATTCTCCGCCTCATTAAGCTCTTCGATCTCTTTCTTCTGCTGTAAAGCAAGCTCATTCTCTTTCACATAGAGCCTGTTCAGAAACATCAGCAGCACGCTTGTCAGCATTCCCACCAGTATAACAGACAACGAGGAATCAAAAAAGGACCTCTCCTGTGTATTCCTGGCAACAAGCTCCGGGAAATTAAAAGCCGTATAATAGCAACCCAGTATCTCTGACAAACACAGAATGAAAAACGTGATCATTCGCCTTCCTTCCAGAGTTATGCAGATATAGATAAAGCACAGTACGAACCATTCCGGCATCCCGCTGAAGAATCCGCCCGCCGAAAAGAAGCTGACTGGGAACAAAAGAAGCAGCAGCACCGATATGGCCGTTGCCCCTGTATGGATGCGGTCCTTACGGATACTCATCTTCACAATCAGCGACATGACCACAAGGCTTACCGCCAGTATTAACAGATTCACAACACTCCTGCCTATGAGCAGTATGAACATCAACGCCAACATAGAGATGCCTGTAACAATACGAAACATACGTTCCTGCAGACTGACCCTGTGGTCGAAGATGATTTCAAACCATTTTTTTATCACGCAATGCTTCCTCCTGATATCATAGTGTTATGTAGTCATGGATATTCCCGCATACTTCTTCATACATACGCAGCAATATGGAGTGATTCTCCCGAATATATTCTATATCCCCGCTTTTGCCTGCAAGTTCCAATGTCTTCGCATGAGCAGACAACGTCTCTGCCCCAATCGTCAGAGACGTACTCTTCAGCGCATGAGCTTTGACCGCATAATCCGCCCAGTTCTCGGATTCATACAGTGCAATCAGCTCTTCTCTCTTCTCTTCACTCTGAGCGCAGAACATCCGCAGCATCTCCAGATAGAATTCTTCCTCTCCGCAGCAGTAGCCAAGTCCCATCTTCACATTGACTCCAGCCTGCACAAGCTGCTCTTTCGGAAGGGAGGATACCAGTGTCTCCGCTTCCTCTGCAGCAGTATCCGCCGCATCGCCTGCCTGTTCTGTCTCTTCATCTGCAGAGATGTCTTCCAAAGAATCAGCCTTGATATCCTGGCTTATTTCTTCGGCGGGCGTATCCTTAAAACTATTCTCGGTCTTATATTGTATACATTCCTCAGGCAGCACCCGGCGCAGCACCCGTTCCAGAACGGAACGTTCGATCGGCTTGGGGATAAATTCTGTAAATCCCTCATTTCGGAACATCTCCCGCGCGCCGCTGACGGTATTTGCAGTCAATGCTATCACTGGCACATCCTGATACATTCCGTTATTGATCTCACGAAGCTGTTTCAATGTCTCTACACCGTCAAAGCCCGGCATCATATGATCCAGAAAGACGACTTCATAAGGAATCCTGCTGCAGCGTTCGATTGCTTCTCTTCCACTCTGGCAGATATCTACCTCCATCTCATAACTGCCTAAGACACCCTTGGCAACCACCAGATTCATCTCCTCATCATCCACAGCCAGCGCCCTGACTCCCTCACAGGTAAACGGCATTCTGCCCACAGCCTGTGCATCTTCGAATCCATCCCCTCTTCCGGCTCCGCTTAACAGGTTCACAACCGACAGCGCCGAAAACGGCTTGTGGATCACTGACAGCCTGCTTCCCCTGCTTAAGGTATATCCCCGTTCCGAGATCACGACCACCCGAAGCGTATCCGCCAACTTCTCATAATAATCCTGGTACTCTTCATATTCGGCTTGTGCAATAAATACATGAGTCAGCTTATAACTGCGCTGCAATTTTTTCAGTCCTTCAAAATTATGAACCTGATATCCCTCGACACCAAGCCCCTCCACCATATGCAGAATCAATCTGTCATAATAGCCTTTGACATCATCGCAGGAATATTTTTCCGGTCTGAAATAGCAGCCAATACAGAACTGATCTGCATTGGGAAGCACGATACACGGAAACACGTCCGCCACTCCCTGAGGGATAGCTATATGAGCATGCAGCCCATGCTGCCGTTCACTGTCAAAATGGACAAAGCCTCCCATCGCATTCAGAATCCCTCTCGCAATGGGAAGGCCAAGCCCTAATCCACCTGCGAAACGGCTGCTCCCTGTATCTGCCTGGTAAAATGCATCATACATCTGCGTAAGCTGTGATTCTGTCATGCCGATTCCTGTATCATAAATGTCTATGATCAGATTGACTCCATAACTCTCCTGCCGATAGTCAATCCAGACGTTGATACCGCCTTCTTCTGTAAACTTGATCGCATTCTCCACCAGGATCTTAAGTACATGGGAGATCTTCTCGGCATCTCCCACCAGAACCGCCGGCACCTTCGGATTGATATCAAACACCAACTCAAGCTGGTGCCTTCCGCTCTGCATCCCCGTCATGGTGATCACATCATTCAGCACCGAAGTGATCATATATTTTTCTTTCACCGGAGTCAGCGTACCTTCCACGATCTCTGTATAGTCAAGCATGTCATTAATCTGGTTGGAGAGACGCTTACCTGCCAGCTGTATAGACTGCATATCTGTCCGGATCTCCGGAGAAATATCCTTCCCCAGCGTAACCTCGCTGAGTCCGATCACCATGTTGATCGGAGTGCGGAGCTCATGGGAGACATTCGAGAGAAAATCGGCATTCTGCCGTCCGGCCGTCTCCATCTTGGCGAGAGCAATGTCGTAGTACTTCCGCTGCTCCCTCCGTCTGTTGATCCAGAACTTTGCGAGCGATACCGCGCCTGTTGTCACTACAATACCAAGCCCCAGACGGATTATCTTCCAAATCTCCATATTATGAGAGATCGTATGCAGAATCAGGAAATGATACAGCACCGCCAATCCATAAAGAATCTCTATCATATACAGCATCCACTTTTTATCCAGCATAAATAAAGCAAGGACCATGATACATGCCACCCCCGGCATATCAAAAAGGCTGCTTTCATGCACTCCGAAAAAGAAGAACTCTGTCATCAGCATTCCGGCGCACAGGTTCTCATAAAAACCTCCTGAACCAAGCCTTGCAATATGTAGAAACCACACGCTCAAATTGCTCATCATAAACAGCGGAACCATCCACAGCTCCCACGACATCATTATCGTGATCATTATCAATATCACACTGAACGCAGTGATGATGCCGGCCAGAAGCAAATGTCTGCCCGTCTGTCCATCTGTTCCCATTATTTCTCAAACTCCTTTGCTACCCGTTTCATCAGCTCCTCCGGATAAAAAGGCTTCTTCAGGTAATTCACCGCTCCAAGCCTGATCGCGCTCATCACGTCATCCTCATAGCCCGATGCAGTCAGGAAGATCACCGGAACCTTGACCGGCAGCTCTTTCATCCGCTCAAAGGTCTCTATACCATTCATATCCGGCATCTCAATATCGAGAAGTACAAGATCTATATTCTCAGCCTTAAGCTTATTAAGCGCTGCCTCGCCCGACTCCGCAAGAACCACGTCATACTGTTTCCCTAAGATCATCTTCGTCCTTACCAGATTCATTGAGTCATCATCCACCACTAAAATACGTTTCTGCATATTGCCGCCTCCTACTTTACACTCTAAGATTGCCTAACTTATTTTAATACCTATTTTAAAACATGACAGAAATAAAATCAAGTCTTCCTGACCGTCTACTCGATACTCTTAAGCGACTCCACCATATCTATCTTCTTAAGTTTAAAATACATCACTCCATTGATCAGCATAGAAAATGTCACCGTAAGAATCAAGCTGTATATGTAACTCGGCATATTGATATTCCTTCCAAACATAGCCGAATCCACTTCCACTGTCTCGATAATGAACAGATGAAGGAATCTTCCAAGTACGGCTCCTACAACCGCCCCCAAAAATGTCAGGAGAATATTCTCCCGGTACACATATTCCGCCACTTCCATATTATAGAAGCCCAGCACCTTAAGTGTCGCCAGCTCTCTTTTACGTTCCGCGATATTCACCGTATTCAGGTTATAGAGCACCACGAACGCAAGCATACCTGCCGAGATGATCAGGACCACAATGACCAGGTTCAAACTGCGAAGCATATCGTCAAGCTGCTTCTCGATATCATGCGTATAGCTTACGCTAAGCGCCCCATCCTGCTTCAGCAGATTCCTTCCGATCTTCTCCAAATCCGCATTCACATCCGAATCTTCCACCTCGAACAGAATGCTGTTGTATTCTGGTTCTTCTCCGTATACCTCCTCATAACAGGCAGGAGTAAAATAGATGTAATGCCCCATGTAGTTCTCACAAATCTGCGTGACCTTCACCTGCTTGTTCCCCTTCTCCTCATCCTTGATCTCTATCGTATCTCCCTGCTTTACATCCAGAAGCTTCGCCGTCTTCTCACTGATGATGCCCCCGTCGTCCGTAAGCTCATACCGCTCCTTAGATCTCCTGTCATGGAAATCCACGAACCACGGGATATCCTCAACCGAACCAAATACACATTCGTAAGCCGCGCACTCCTTCTTGCCGTTGACCAAGGTGATATTCTGCATGTTCGCCTTCATATACCGGCTGATCTGCTCTTCACTCTTAAGCGCCGCCTCTAACTCGTCCTGCTGCTCTTCTGTAATATCTTCTTCCAGATAGATGCTTCCGTCGTAGAATTGAATCTCGGCGAACTGAAGCTTGGCAATCTCATAACAGGAATCCTTCAAGCCGAATCCGACCAGCATCAGCGCCATACAGCCGCCGATCCCAAATATGGTCATGAAGAAACGTTTCTTATAACGCATCAGATTCCGAATAGTAGATTTCCAGGTAAAATTCAGATGTCTCCAGACGACGCCGATCCTCTCCAGGAATACTCTGCGGCCATTCTTGGGCGCCGGCGGCCTCATCAGTACGGCGGGCTGGGCCTCCAACTCCTTATAACATGCCATGACGGTGGCGAACAGCGTACAGAATACCGCCGCGCCGGATGCCATAGCCGCATATCCCCAATCATAGGGCACCAGAATCTTGGGCAAATGCTGATACAGGATTCCATAGGCATACACGATAATATACGGAAGGATCTTCTCTCCGATCAAAACCCCTATCACGCTTCCGCCCGCCGTGGCAAGAAGCGCATACCCGATATATTTGGAAGCAATCGTACCCTTACTGTATCCCAGAGCTTTCATCGTGCCGATGGATGTCCTCTGTTCCTCTACCATACGCGTCATGCTTGTCAGGCTGATCAGCGCCGCCACAAGGAAGAATAATACCGGGAAAACCCGGCCGATGGCTCCCAGCCTCTGGGCATTCTCCCCAAATCCACTGTACTCGATGAGCGTGCTCCGGTCATAAACATACCATTTGGGCGGCTCGATATCCTCGATATCAGCCTCGGCTTCGGCTATCTTCTTCTCGCCGTCGGCGATCTCGGCCTCGGCTTCGGTCTTTCCTTCCTCGTATTCCTTCTTCGCATCCACAAGCTTCGCCTCATTCGAGACGATCTCGGCCTCACCGTCCACGAGCTTCTGTTCCTGCGACCTTAACTCATTCCACCCGCTGTTGATCTGCGCCTGCCCGGAGGATAGCTTTGCCGGCGCCGCCGCAAGCTCCGCCTCTGCCGCGTCAATCTGGCTCTTTGCCGCCGTAAGCTCCGCCTGGGCATTATCCATCTCCCGGCGCACCACTTCTATCCCGGCCTGACCTAACGTGTATGCCTGCCGCTCTCCCTCAAGCCTTGCCGCAACAGCCTGTGCCTGCGCTTCAAGCGCGGCGATCTGCTGGTCTGGTCCCGTATCCGGCTCTCCCGCAGATTCTCCGGTATCGCCCAAGCCGTCCTCTGATACGTCCGCCTGTGCCCGCAGGTCTTCAATCTGCGCAAGCAGGGCATAATAACGCTCCTCATCCGCATTGATCTGTGCCTGCAGCCCGTCCAAAAGCTGCCGGCCGGTCTGAAGCTGCACATCTGCCTCGGCTCTTGCCTCCTCATACTGCAAAAGCCCTTCCTCATACGCCGCTTTCCCGTCATTCAGCTGCGCTACCCCGTCCTGATACTGGACCCGCGCCGCATCCAACTCCTTTTGCTTAGAACTTAAGGTCGCCTTCGCATCTGCAATCTGCGCTCTTCCGTCTTCGATCTGTTTTCTCGCATCCGCAAGCTTCTTCTCCGCGTCTGCGATCTCTTTTGCCGCATTATCAAGCTTCTTCTTAGCTTCTTTTCTGCCGTCTTCTAACTCCTCTCTGGCTTCTTCAAGCTTCTCGTTCGCCTCGTCCTTAAGGCTGTCCTTACGAACTACCGCCCGGTCGTCCGCCAGCGCCTCGATCCGCTTAAGCACTTCTTCGACCCGGCCATCATACGCATCGGTAAATGCCAGCAGTTCCTTCGCACCTGTCACCTGCATGTAGACCTCCGAGTAGACCTCCATATCAAAGGTATCCTCCGGCACCATCAGAAACGCCCGGATACTTCCGTCGCCTACCGTCGAGCTTCCTCTCCCGTAGGACAGATAACAAGGACTGTTGCCAAGCCCTACAACCTCAAGGGTATCCGTCTTAAGGGTATCCGTCACTTCATCCTTCGTTCCGGACTCAAGCCTGATCTGATCCCCGACTGCAAACGAAGAATTATCATCCGCAAGACACTCTCCCGCACTCTCCGGCATTCTGCCCTTACTTACCGTGACCTGGTTCATCTTCTCCTGCAGCGACATCACATGGAGCACCTGCTGTGCATTCTTTGTGCTGTAGAGAAAATCCGCGCTGTACGCCCCTTCTGCACACGCCACTCCTTCTTCCGCTTCCATGGCCTCTACGTCATCCTCTGTGACTCCATAAGTACAGATCGCCTTGATATCCATTAACTCAGCCTCATCAAAATACGCGTCTCCGGTCAGCCTCATATCCGGCTCAGATGCGCGGATGCCGGAGAAAAATGCCACTCCCAGCGTCACGATAAAAAGAATCGACAGGAATCTCCCCCGACTCTTCCTAATCTCCATATAGAAATCTTTCCTAGTAGCTTTCTTCGTCTTCTTCATCTGCCAATCCTACCACTCTATCGTCTCAACCGGCACCGGATACAGATTCCTTGCCATTTCTGCCACCCGCCCGTTCTTGATCTTGATCACGCGGTCCGCCATGGGTGCGATCGCCGAGTTATGCGTGATCAGGATGACCGTCATGCCCTTGACCCTGCAGGTATCCTGCAGGAGCCTCAGGATCGCCTTACCCGTGTTGTAGTCAAGCGCACCCGTCGGCTCGTCGCATAACAAGATCTTCGGATTCTTCGCCAGCGCCCTGGCTATGGATACCCGTTGCTGTTCCCCGCCGGATAGCTGCGCCGGGAAGTTATCAAGACGCGCCCCTAAGCCCACCTCTTCCATCACTTCCTTTGCATCCATAGGGTCCTTGCAGATCTGAAGCGCCAGCTCCACGTTCTCAAGCGCGGTCAGGTTGGGGATCAGGTTGTAGAACTGGAATACGAAGCCGATATCATCCCTCCGGTAGGCGGTAAGCTGCTTCTGGGAATAAGACGTGATGTCCTGTCCGTCCACGATCACCTTCCCCTCTGACGCCGTATCCATACCGCCAAGGATATTAAGAACCGTCGTCTTACCCGCGCCGCTTGGGCCTACTACGACTGCGAACTCACCCTTGTTGATCTGGAAATTGATCCCGTCAGCCGCCATAATCTCCACTTCGCCCATGCGGTATCTCTTCTTAACGTCCTTAAGTGTGACAAATCCGTCCATATAGTTCCTCCGTATCGTAGATCATTTTATTCTTTTTCCAACTGCTTTCTGTAGATCTGATAATAACAATTCCATTCAAAATCATCTGCCGGACTGAAATCCTTCGGGAAAAAAGATCAAAGTCTCCTTTTGACGCCTTCATCCTTAAGTTCCGTACGCAGTTCTTCTTTGATTCCATTCATCTCAAAAAGAACCCGAATCTCCTCAAGCCCCTCCTGCACCTTTTGAGCCTCAACGGAATAATCCATATTATACCGTGTGGCCATCTCCCAGCGTGTCAGCGTATCTGCCCGGTCTTCAAGCCAGGAAGTCAGAACAATATTCGAACGATTCTGCCGGGACATTCGGACTAATTTGTATATATCATGGGTATTAGGCACAGTCACTCCCTTACATTCAAGAAATGCTTCTAACAGCTTTTCTACCGACTGCTGCAGATGATAGGCTATTCCGTTCAAGAACGCTTCATCATTCCGGGGAATCTAAAAAATCTCCCTCTTCAGACGCAGTCCGACCTCATCAAAATATACAAGGTCTGTTTCTTCCATATATTCTTCTGGATAATTTCGGAATCCTCTTTCTCTCAGCCAAAAACATATTTTCTTCTTGTACGAAGCTATTATATCACGTATAATGCTATAAGAGAAATCCATATTTTATTAAACTATTCTAAAGACCGGAGGTTTATCATGAACACAGTGAGTATCATGCCAGCAAAATCAGACACCGACATCCACGAGATCGCCGCTCTTGCCGAAGAGATCTGGCATCAGCATTTTACCCCCATCATCGGAGAAGCACAGGTCAGCTACATGGTCGGCAAATTCCAGTCCTATCCGGCTCTCAAATCACAGATCGAGCAGGACGGCTATGAATACTATCAGATCCACAGTTCCCACACCTTTGCCGGGTATATCGGTATCCACCAGGAGGAAGACGCTCTGTTCTTAAGCAAGCTCTATATTAAAAAGGACTGCCGCGGACAGCATCTCGCGACAGAAGCTCTGAATTTCCTGATTCGGTTATGCGAAGAGCGCGGACTTAAGAAGATCTGGCTCACCTGCAATAAGTACAATGCACACACACTCAAGGTCTATGACCATCTGGGATTCGTGATCACCGATGAACAGGTAGCAGATATCGGGAATGGATTCGTAATGGACGACTACATATTGACATACGAGTTACGATAGTAAGAATCTATAGGGAGATAACCGATACAACTTGCACAGGATATTTCCCTACAGATCCTAATTCCACAGGTTACTGCCCGGATTCTCCTCTGAGCTATAACATCTCTTCAAAAGAAATCCGCCTGATCCCGTATTGTTCTGCTAAGCTGTCGGTATTCTTCTCAAATCCAGATTTAGAGAATACATAATAATACTTTAGCGAATAATTCCCGAGTATTCTAGTACACCGAATAATAAGTAACCAGCCATATAACTTGCCTTATTTTTCGGTGTACTAGATCACGTATTTTGCCAGGCACAGCTTCCCCGTGCTTATGGGAAGGGCAAGCATCCTCAAGATTCCGTGGTTCGTCCGCATCATCTAAAAACATACCGGCTGCTCACGGGAATAAAGTTTCTCATATCACAAAAAACAACCCTGGTTACTCCAGAGTTGTTTTTTAATTATTCTAGCAGTAAATATATTTTCCGTCAAATGCTATTTACAAAAGCCCCTTACATAACCTTCCCGACCGTCATCATCACCAGCGCCATCACTCCCGCAACGGCATAGAGCTCATTGACCACCAGGCAGATCTTCATCAGATGATTCTGCACCCTTCCCTTCATGTAAACGCCAAATGTAAATACACCCGAAAATATCATATATGCCGCATAACTTCCAATCACGATCTCTGCCGCCGGGGATTCCAGCGCCCATGCATTCTCCCTCACGATAAATATCGTCCACGGCAAGAACATCATTACACTTGAAATAGCAGTTAATACACCTCTCATACTCTGTTTCATTTTCTCAATCTCCTTCCTTCTACTTTCTTTCATTTCTCCCAAAGCACATACAGGAAACCGCCAGACAGATCCCTGTAAATACGACCGCCGCCGGAATCCAGGGAAACAACTCTATCCCCGTCTCAGACAGATTCGAAGCCAGTTCCCCATATTTGGCTGTAATGACATAGAACGGATAATCCATCGGATACAGGAACCACGCCTTCGTGTTGATCATCAGGACTGACGGCACGATAGATGCAAGCCCGATCCCCACCGAGAAGATGGGTGTCTGAATGCATACAGACAGCATCCAGAAGAACGCGATCATCGGCAATGACGAGACATACAGCTTTCCCGCCTGCGCAAGCACGAACAACGGCGGCAGTAAGAATTCATAATTCTGCGTCTGTGACGCAATCGCAGCGCTTATATAATACATTCCCGTCATCATCAAGATTTGAATCGCCGCAAGCCCCAGCAAGATCAAGTATTTTGCCAGACACAGCCTCCCCGTGCTTACCGGAAGAGCAAGCATCCTCAAGATTCCATGGTTCGTCCGCTCTGTCTGCGCAAGCAATACCGTGCTCACTACCATGCTTGCCGGAAACATGAACCACGCCATCCCCAGAAACCCCTGTATCAGGAAACTATGCTCCGGCGAGATCCCCTCTGCCTGCATTCCGAAGTTCAGATCCGCATTCAAAACCGACGGAATCCATAACATCACCGCTGCGATCCCCAGAATAAGCAGAATCCTGGAACGGCGCAGCTTCTTCCATTCCACTGCAAGTATCGATAAGAAATTCATGCCAACGACCTCCTTACTCTCAAGAATGCGATTTCCGCCGCCCCGATCACAACCCCTTCTATGAGCCCGGCTGCCAGAAAACGTACTGTCTGCCCCATTCCTGCTCCTTCTAATATCTGAAACGGCAGTGCAAACGGAAAAATTGCCAATGAAAAATATTTTACCGGGATCATGGTCGCCATAAATACGCAGACCACATCAACCCCAAGAGAAATCCACATGTTCTTACATGCAGACGCAATCAGAAGAGACAGGAATATCACCGGGAGCAGCATGCAGAAGCAATATCCAAGATTCCAAAGCAGATCTTGTATCAATTCCAGATATGCTTCGTGAAGAGTCCCGTCATAGTATGCCGTGAATGCTCCATCCTCTCCTCCAAACCAGTGAAGAGTACACATACTCACGGATATCATCTCTATTGCCAGGAAACCCGCGCACATCCCAGATAGCAGGAGGGCTTTCAGGAAATATACTGTCTCTTCCCTCATGGGCAATGTTATGATCCGCTGGATTGCATTATCCGCATACTCCGTGTGGTACATCATGCATGCTGCCGTGATGACGATCAGCATATTCAGCATCGACATCATCTGCCAGTCTGCCTGGAAGATCGTCCGAAGCGGCGGCTGCATAAGCCCGGTATATTGTTCGGACCGTACCGCAAGCTCCAGGACCGGGATAAGAGCCGCCAGGAACCCGCCTGCAAGGCATCCCGGTATGATTCCTGTCCTTTTTATTTTCTTATACTCTAATGCTATACCCATGTTTCATCCCTCCTTCCGTCATGCGGTATACGCCCTGCTGCCTCTTCGAAGGTTATCCTCCTCGATCATCGCGAGAAAGGTCTCTTCCAGGTTATCCGTCGGATATCCCCGCTCCTGCGCTCCCCGCTTCAATTCCTCAAGCGTTCCTTCGAATAAGAGCCGTCCATGATTCAGAATTCCCACCTGGTCAGCCATCAACTCTATCTCCGACAACAAATGCGAAGATACCAGAACCGTACAGCCCAGTTTCTCCGGAAGGGAACGGATCAGTGAGCGGATCTCATGGATTCCCACCGGATCCAGCCCATTGGTCGGTTCGTCGAGGATCAGGATGGGCGGCCGTCCGATCAGGGCGCTTGCAAGTCCAAGCCTCTGCTTCATACCAAGGGAATATTTTCTTGCCTGACGCTTCCTCCACTGTGAAAGCCCTGTTAATCTCAGCGCATCATCCACCGCAGATTTCGGAAGCCCTAAGATCCTCCTGACAATATCCAGATTCTCTTCACCGGTGAGATTCCCATAGAATGCAGGCGCCTCTATGAAGGAACCAACCTCCTTAAGGATCGGAATCCGATCCGCCGGATATCTCTTCCCGTCTATGGCAAAATCTCCGTCCGTAGGTTTCGTCAGCCCTAAGAACATCTTCATCGTTGTAGATTTGCCCGCGCCGTTGGGGCCAAGGAAGCCATAGACCATTCCCTTTGGAATGTGGAGGTTCACACCGGAAACTGCCGTGAAGCCTGCATATGATTTGGTCAGATTCTTTGTCTCGATAATGTTCATTTCGCATTACTCCTTTACTGTTGGTATGCTTATATTCTAAACGAACATCCTTACATCCACATTCTCTTAACCTTACATCTACCTTACATTTGCCACAAATATATTTAAAAACACTCTATTTGTGATATGATAGTGGCAGTAACGCAGGGTATTTTAGGATTACAATTGTGCATAGAAATCCAGCCAGGCAAGATGTGGCAATTAAGAAATTACAGTGCCTTAGAAAGGAAAATGATTCATGAACTTAGATTATCTGAAAAATAAACGAATATTGCTTGTTGACGATGAACCCGGTCTGCGGGATATGGTCACCTCCATCCTAATGAATGAAGGCTTCTCACAGGTTAGAACCGCCGGAAGTGTCCGGGAAGCCCTGGCCGCTGCCGAGACCTTCCGCCCGGAACTGGCCATCCTTGACGTGATGCTCCCGGACGGCGACGGATTCTCTCTAATGGAAATGCTTCGAAAAGACGGAGACTACCCGGTCCTGTTCCTGACCGCCCGCGGTGAAGAGGAAGACAAGTTCAGAGGCTTTGGGCTTGGCGCGGACGATTACATGGTCAAACCATTTCTCCCAAAGGAACTGATCTTCCGCATCACGGCGATCCTCCGCAGAACCTACAAGAGCGAAGCTCCAGTGGTATCCCTGAGATATTGCAAGATTGATTTCGAGCGCGCCGAAGCGCTGAGAGAAGCTGCCCCTAATGATCCCCTCCCCCTGACCGCCAAGGAGCATGCGATCCTTCTTACTCTCTGCCGCAACGCCGGGCGCATCGTGACCATAGATGCTCTGTGCGAAGCCGCCTGGGGCGATAACCCCTACGGATATGAGAATTCCCTGATGGCGCATATCCGCCGGATCCGGGAGAAGATCGAAGAGAATCCGTCCAAACCGGAATCTCTGATCACGGTAAAGGGTTTAGGCTATAAATTGATCGTACAATAATAATCCGACGGAGGAAAACAGCATGAAAAGCGTTCCCAAATTAATCCGGCGTTTCCTTATCATCTTATTACTTGGCACAATCCTGCTCTTCGCCCTGAATATCCTTGTGCTCTTCATCCTGGCTTCCAGGCAGACTCCCGGGGCGTCGCCCTGGACCACTGCTCTGGAAACCGGCGCGGCATTACAGAAGACGGGCAAGGGCAGCGAATACATTCTGCCGGAAGAAGTCTCAGCAGAACTGGCACGAGAACATGCCTGGGGCATCCTGATCGATAACACCACTCATCAGGTTGTCTGGCACACGAATGATCTGCCCGCCGAGATCCCCCTTAGCTATTCACTGGCAGAGATCGCTTCTCTTACCCGCGGATATCTCATGGATTATCCCACCTTCACCGGAGGGGCCGCAGACGGGCTGGTTGTCCTTGGCTATCCCAAGGACCGCTACTGGAAACATATGTATCCAAACTGGGACTATCATTTTATCGAGAACCTGCCCCGGTATATGCTGAACACACTGCTTGTGAACGCCATATTCATATTTCTGATCTACTTTACTGCCAACATGAAGCTTCTCCGGTCAGTAAAGCCGATTGTAGAAGGAATACAGGCATTACCCGCCAAAGAACCTGTCTATGTGAAAGAAAGGGGATTACTGTCTGAGCTTGCCGCAAGCATCAACCAGACTGCCGATCTTCTCCGGTCACAGAATTATCAGCTTAAGAAAAAAGAGACTGCACGGGCAAACTGGATCGCCGGCATCTCTCACGATATCCGCACGCCTTTGTCCATGGCGATGGGATACGCCGGACAACTCTCCTGCAATCCCCGTCTCACGGAAGACGAACACAAGCAGGCAGCCGTCATTGTAAGACAGTGCGAACGGATACGCAGCCTCATAGGCGATCTGAATCTCGCCTCAAAGCTTGAATATGACATGCAGCCGCTCCATAGAACCAAAGAAAATGCAGTCGCCATAGTAAGACAGACTGCCGTAGATTATATCAATATGGATATCGACGGGAAGTATCCCATCGAATGGCAGACCGATCCGAAGCTTACTGCCTGCCTGATCGACGCGGACCGGGATCTTCTGAAGCGCGCCGTATCCAACCTGATCCAGAACTGCATCAACCACAATGCCGACGGATGTACCATCTCTCTCTCCGTACAGGCAGACGGCGGGCGCTGCATCATCCGGGTAGAGGATGACGGACTTGGCATATCGCAGGAACAGCTTGAGAAGCTAAACGGCACGCCTCATTATATGATGTGCGACAGTAATATCCGGCAGCGCCACGGCTTAGGGCTTCTGATTGTCCGCCAGATCGCCGCCTCCCACGGAGGCAGCATAAGGATATACCAGAATACGAATGGGGGATTCGGGGCGGATATTCTGTTACCCCTGTCAAACTAATATTAATTCCCCAAAATCCTTCTTCTCGAACTCCTGTATTGAGATATGCCGCTTATCCGGGTTCGCGTACACGAAGGTCTTATCCACATTCTCCAGATAATTCTGGATCTTATCGTTGGTGGCGCTGATGACCGCCTGAAATCCAAGCCCCCGGATCAGGGAGATACAGCTTGCCACCTTCTCCGCATCCATCTTGGAGAATGCTTCATCCAGTATGACCAGGCGTATGGTCGGATTGCGCCTAAGCTTCACCGGAGTATTGATCTTGTATACCTGGGCGAAGCTTGCAAGCAGCGCCACATACAGCGGATTCTGCCCCTCACCGCCGGAATTCTTCTTGATCATCCTGCCAAGACCGATCGCCATATCCTTCCTTCCATGGACGATCTGCTGCATATCGAAGGACAGGTATGTCCGGTAATCCGCATATTTGTCCATATTCTTCTTCGCCTCGTTCAGTTCCTCCTGCGTTGCATTCTCCGGTGGAATGAATATATTAATCAGCTCATTCATCAACTCTGCATACTGATCCTCATGCTCCATGGTAAACATATTGAGCTGATTCTCCATGGAATCCGTCAACTGGGACGGATGGATCTGCAGCGCATCGTCCATGAACATCTTATAGAATCTCCCATCGGCTCCCTTATTCTTCGTGATGACAAACTGATACTTATCCTTCCCGAAATCCAGCCCGCTGATAATCCGATTCAATTCATCCTTCCGCTGATAGGCCTCCCGGATCGCGCTTCGGATCTTGAAGATAAAGTCGTCCTTGAAATGCTCCACCGCAGAGCGCGCCTGCTCCTTCGCCGACTCCCGGAACGCTTCCAAGTCGTCGCAGGAAAGAGATTCTAACAGTTCATCATAACAGGTATTCTCCTTAATTGCCGTAGAAAATGTCCGGTTCGGATAGCTTCTCACATAGCTGCTTCTCTCCTCCACAAGCTTCTGATAACTCGCCTCTTCCGCTTCCCTCAGGGGATAAAGGTCAGACAATCGCTGGCGCTTGAGATAATCATAATTCATTGACTTCCTGCCCGATAGATACCGCTGAAATTCTTCTTCATATCTGACTGACGTCTCCATGACGCCGGCTCTTTCAGCAGCCGCGATCCTGGATTCTGCCTCCAACAGATCTTCCCGCAGCTTCTCAATCTCCTTCTGATCATTCCAGATCGTCTCCTGAACCCTGGCGATCTGAGCCTTCTTCTCATCCTGACGGTTCTGCAGCTCCTTTTTCTGTGCTTCCCAGGCATCTACTGACTCACTTTTAAGCTTGCTCATCTTCTCTTCAAGCTGATTTTTCCTGCGCTTCTTCCCGGATATCTCCCGTATATCCGTAAGCCATCCAAGATAGTCCTCTGCCGGTTGGTTTAACAGCTCCATCTGCATCATCCGGCGGATCGCCTCTAACTCCTCCTGGCAGGGGAGACGCTCTTCCTGCAGGCTCTGACATTGCTCCTCCAACCGTAGGATCCGCTGACGCATACTGACCTCACCGATATACGCACATCTGGTATAGTTCTCCGGCTTAATATGCTGCAGGCGGAAGCTATGATACAATACACAGTCCGGTGTAATACCGATCCTGCAGTCCCTTAACTCCTCTACCGTCTCACATTTCATTACATTTCCCAGGAAGAAATCAATATACGCCTGCACATACGGCTCCTTCGCCCTGACCTCTTCCGCCAGAGCGCCCTTGCGGACCGGATGCGCTTCCTGCATCACCCTTTCCGTATCCAGCACCGACGCACGGAAGAACTTCTTCTTATCCATCTCCTGGTAAATGTCCATGGCAGTCTTCGCATAAGCCGGCTCCACGATCAGGAGCAGCTTATTATTCCCCATATATCCTTCCACCGCATTCTGCCAGCGTTCGTCCTTAAGATCCAGAAGATCCGCCAATATCTGTACGTTGATGAACTTGCCGCAGCGCTCATGCAGACGTCCCCTAAGCTCGAACTTCGCCTCCTCAAGCTCCCGCGGATAAGCTTTCTTCCCCTGCTTCAAGGCCTTCAATTCCTCTCTCGCCTCTCGTTCCTCCTTCTTGATCTGGCGAAGCTTCGCGTCTGCCTCCTGCCGCTGGCCTTCTAATTCCTCCTGAATATCTCCAAGGCTGTCCTTTAGCCTCTGAAGTTCCTCCTCTGATATCATCTCCTTGGCAAACTGATCGATATCCCAGATTACCTGGTTCGGTGTGATATCCTTCTCCTTCCATTCCCTGAGGCGCTCTGCCGTCTGCTGCCATCGGGTCCGGCTGTCCTCAAGGCGTGTAAGAGTCTCGCTTACAGCCCCAAGCTCCGCCTCCATCCCGGAATATCCGCTGTCCGCGATCCGAAGAATGATCTCTTCATATTCCTTCATAAGCCCGCTCTGCTCTTCTTCAAGCCTTGTCTGCCTCTGCTTGCCGGAAGCGATCTCTTCCTTACGGTCCTCGATCTTATCCCGGCATTCCTGCACCTGAGATTCAAGCCTTAACATCTCCAGACGTTCAATCTGGTAAGCGCACAGCTTCGCCGTCTCCCGTTTCCCGTCATAATCCCGGTAGCATTCCCCGATCTGTTCCAATCTTCGAATCTCTTCTAAGGTCTCATCGATCTTTCCCCGCATCCTTCCATACTGCATCACACTCTCCTGCAGATCTTCAATATGGATGTCCTGCTCCATACAGATGTATTCCTTCACAAATTCCTCAAGCTTGATATTCATGCGAAACGGAATCGCCCGCTTAAAAAGCCTCGGAAACTTCTCCATATCCAGCCCGCCGAGGTAGATGTCATAGAGCTGCCGCCGAAACCGCTCATTACTTGGTCCGCAGTAGAATCTCTCCGCCGGAAATGTCCTCTGCATATATTCCCTAAGTTCCAGCGTCGTCATGGTTCGCTTCCCGATCCGGTAATTTCCCTCAAGGAACTCACCCGCATGCCAGAAAAACAGCCTGCCAATCTCGTTCGACGCCGTCTCCACATCAAACACTACGCCCACGCACTGCTTCTCCCCCGTATTCGTCTGCGTAAGCTCCAATACAATCGTACTTGAGAAATTCTGATTCCTCAGATATTGCGCCTCATTGTTCTCGCTGATATTCACCATGCCTCTCAGGTACTCGATCAGCGAACGGTCCGAATCGTCCGCCGCCGCTTTGTTGAAGAATCCCCTTCCGTCCGTGCTTGCGTACAGCACGATCTGGAGCGCATCGATCACAGTAGACTTCCCGCTCCCTGAATGTCCGGTGAAAAAATTGATCCCTTCGCTTAAGGTCAGTACCTTCTTATCTATGTAATGCCAGTTATTCAGACATATCCTCGATAGTGCTTTGAATGGCTGTCTCGTCTCCAAGATTGTCCTCCTCCCCGAATTCTGCCAACAGTTCCTTGATCCCTTCCCCCATCAGTACCGCCTGGATACACGGATAGATAATCATCCTCGTCTCCTCGTTCATCTCCTCCAACACCTCAAGCGGCTCTATGATCTGGTATTTCTTCAGAAGGGCGATGGTACGCCGCATCTCCGTGACGGACGGCAGGCTCTTTAGAACCCGGAATTCACCGGCTTTGCCGTTGACCGCCCCCATAGTCGTCACTATATGGCTGCTTGACGACACCGATGCCATCTGTTCGTCGTAGATGAGCTTCAGCACAAGAAGATAGACCGTCGCAAGCCTCGGAAGCTTCTCGCCCCAGTTAGGTCCGCCCTGAATGTAAATCACACCCATATGTACATTCTCCTGTAAGGTCATCCCCGCAACAGTGAAATATTCCTTAAGGAACTCCAGATGCTTGCTGCACACACGGTATTCCTTCATATACTGCATCCGCCCGGTGCGGCGGTCGTATTTGCGCTCCAACAGATAAGTCTGGCGGTACAGTGTCCGGATCACTTCCGTAACTGCCTCCTGCTCCTCCTGGGTCAGTTGTTCATAGTATTCTATCATACCAATCTCCTTTTCGCTATTCCCCATTTCTTATCTATTTTAACCACAAACACCGCAATAATCAACGTAAAAATACACTGAAAAACCTGAAAAAACCCTCCGCCATAACGGCAAAGGGTCAAATCTGTTCACTGTATACCTTAAGAACTGCCTCTTTGATTCCTTCCACATAAGCCCGGATTCCTTCCGATGACAAATGTGTCCCGTCCTCCACGAAGAACTCTCCATGCCCCTCGCTGATCGTATACCAGTCGATCAGATAAGCATTGTCTACATCCTCCGTGAACTCATAGATCTTCTGGTTGTTCGTTCCTTCCCAGTTTACATAAGGCGCCCTGACTGTGATCACGAATAACGGCTTATCCTCCCCGATCAGCCCCTTCATCTTCTCAAGAGAATCATGAAGCAGTCCGTTTGCACCAAGGGCGAAGATCACACCGTCTCCGTTCCATCCTTTTTCACTGACGTAGGAATTGCAGACTCCGACGCCGGCCGTTGTCTGCCTGCTGACGGCCGTATCACTGATACTGGCCGGGAACTCTGCATAGAACTGATCTATCGCCCCCAATGCGATGGAATCACCGATCAGCAAGAGATTCAAGTTGCTCAGTATCTCTTCATTCGACTGAAGCTTCTTGCGGCTGTCCTGCCAGGCATCCTGTCCGATCGTCTCATTGAGCCGCATGGCTTTCTGGTTCGCGAGCTTCTGCGCTTTTTCAGCCTTCTTCTCCATATCCCCGGCATTGGACAGTGTATTTTCCCGCGGCACGAAGGCCACGCACAGCAGCACACCCAATGCCGCGGCAAGCGTCAGCGCTCCCGCCCTGATACTCCTTCTGATTGTTTTAAGCTGCCTATTTCGTTCCCGCCTCGTTCCGGGCCTTTTTCTGATGACAGCGATGCTTCTTCCTATAGCCCCGCTGCGTATGGGCATTTCTATATAACGGTATGACAGATCTGATATGATAATAACCAGCAAGAACTCAACGATGTTAACCCACCAGGAAGTTTGTTGGCCCTTGCTCAACAGGATGATAACCGGATAATGCCATAGATAGATTCCATAAGAACGGTCCCCGATCCATTTCAAGAACCGTATACTCAGCAGCCTGTTTAAGATACTGTCTCCATTCAGAAGCGAAAAGATCACCAAAACGGTACAGGCAGAAGCAATTCCCTGACCGCCTCTGTACAGGAAACTGCTGTATCCGTCAACCCTGGCCATCATACAGATAAGCCCCGCAAATGCCACTCCCCCTATTACACGGCTCGTTACCGGGGATATCACCTTCCTCACCCTGCCGCCCGTTGTCTTAAATACCAAAAATGCCCCAAACAACAACGAAAAAAACCTCGTATCCGTTCCGTAATATACCCTGCTGGGATCCTTGGAAGGATCGAACAGGATCCACATAACTCCCATGGAAACGACCGCCAGAAGCGCCGTTACCCGGGAAGCCGCCTTCTTCCAGTTCTTATATTTCTTAATGAATATAAGCAGCAGCGGATATATCATATAAAACTGCGTTTCAATCGCCAAAGACCAGCAATGTGTCAGAGGCGACGGCACGCCTGCGTTCTCAAAATAAGAAATCTGGTTGAATATCTGCCGCCAGTTATTATAACAGAAAATCACGGACAGCAGATCTTCACACGCCTTCGTAAACAACACCCTGTTAAATACAGCGCTTACGAATATCAACACCGCCTCCATCGCCAAAACTGCCGGAAGCAGCCTCCTGATCCGCCTGATCCAGAACTTCTTCATATCAATCGTACCGGTACTCTCCAGTTCCGATACAAGGATCCGCGTGATCAGGAATCCCGATATAACAAAAAATACAGTAACGCCCAGAAGCCCGCCTCTGGCAAACGGCAGCCTGAGATGGTAAGCAAATACCATCAGAACTGCAATTGCTCTTAATCCATCAATACCTGTTACATATTGCTTTTGTCTCTTGTATTTTTTCTCATATATTTTCATGTATATTTTTCAAATACCCCTACCCTCATTATATTTTGGAAAATCATTGCCAGAGGCAGGCTCTTCATATCTCAGGCGTGCAGCTTGATTTCTTTAGCGACCAATATATTCTCCTGCGGTGCAGATGCCGTCATATCAACAGTAATATCCACCTTCATTCCAATCTGAATATCTTCCGCCTGCTCATTGGCATTGCTTTTGTCAAATGTAAGCACCGCGCCGTCATCCGTCAATATCGTGACCGTATTCATAGTTGCGTCCTGAATCGCCCCTGTATAGAGCGAATTTTCTGCCGCTGTATTCGGATCCTGATCCTGTACTTTGAACACCATCACATTCGGGTCCGCCAGATTACCCTCATATGTGATCGTCACAATATTTCCCGTCTGTATCCCATTCGCATACTCATGTGCGGCATCCATAATATTGACCGTATAGACCTGCCCGCCTACATCCACGGTCAGCGTATTCATGGTTGCATCGACCACTGTACCGCTTGCCGTCTGCTGCTGTTTCGGCTGATAGCTGCCCGGTGTCCTCGCCGGCGCCGGCTGTGTTCCCTGCTGCAAAGTCGCCGGTGCCGAACCGTCTGTCTTCGCGGGCTTTGCTTCCGGTGCAGGCGCGGCCGTTGTCAGATAATCTCCATAAATGTACGCGTCATGGTTGTTATAAATAACACGCGACCATCCATTGTCACAGATCCCGGTACGCCTGATGGATCCGCCTTTGGCCAACGAACCTACTGTCTCAGATACAGTAGAATACGAAGCACGGATATGAACGCCCGCCGTTGCATATACAGTCTCGTCAACCGCCTTGATATTCATACTCTTTTGTGTCTGCTCGATTTTATTCTCATCATGATCCGTTATCTTCACCACAGCAACATTTTGCGTATTATCCCCTTTGATCTCACCGACATATGTAACTACGATCCAGTTCCCTTCACGAAGCCCATTCCTTATATCATGCTCACAATTATTGGAGAGGAATGTCAGCAGCGTTCCGTCATTCTGCTTGATCGTGATCGTATTCATCGAGGCCTCTACCAGTGTCCCTACCGCTTCTTTTTCTTCTTTATCCGCATTATTATTGCCCAAGTCCTGCACAGCCGTCACTTTTACCCCGGAGGTGTCCGTTCCCGTAAGCTCTCCCTCGTAAGAAACGATCAATTCATCGCCGGAACGCATATTCGTTGTCTTGATCAATGCCTGCGACACATCAAAAATATATTTTCCTTTGGCGTTCTCCAGTGCAATCTCACCTCCGGTGAATTCCAACAGAACGCCTTCCACTTCGCCGGTTTTTACTTCCGGTTTTTCTGCTTCCTTCTCATCTCCTGCCTTCTTCTCACACCCTGTGATGAACATACTAAGAAGCGCCATACATAAAAACATCTTAATCATTAATTTCTTCAATGCTCTCACTCCCAAATCCTCCTATTACCGCATTTTGCGCCGGTCACCCTGGCTATTATTCAGATCATGGCAATTATCTGCTCGTCTCCTGCTCCTGAACACGAAGACAGAAATCATCTCCAGAAGCTCTGCAAGGCTGTCCATAAGGTTTCCCACTATCAGAGCGGCAATCCCGACAACAGCACATAAAATACCAAGTATGATCTACAGTATCAATAATCTTTTTAACATCTTTCTCATTCGTTTGTTCCCCCCTTTACTTTAGTATCGCTCACATCTTTATACATCCTATTGCTACATAAAACAAATCTTTTACCGTATTAAATAAAACTTTACCATTTTTTTAGTTCTAATAAACCCTACAATATGTTAATATGAATGCGCCAGAGCGAATCTGGCTCAGATACGCTCTGGCAAAAGGTTTTGCCTTGATTATGCTATTACGGAGGATGTTATGACTATCGCACTTATTGACGACTGCCCGCAGGACCTTGCGCTTTTATCTGAATATATCTGCCGCTACTGCAATGAACACAAGATCCATGTATCGATCAGACAATTCATTCACGAAAAAGATTTCGAGAACACACTGGACAAGGAGCGCTGCGACCTTGTTTTTCTCGATATTTTCATGCAGAATTCAAATGGTATGTTGATTGCGAAGAGGCTTAAGAGAATCAATCCCAAGTGCCAGATCATCTTCTCAACCTCCAGCAAAGAACACGCCGTCAAAGCGTTCCAGCTCCATGCCCTGGATTACCTTCTGAAACCGTACACTTACGCACGGCTCGAAGACGCCCTGAATCGTTTTGAAAATACCATACAAAAATTCGCCCATTATATAGAGTTGAAAGAAGGATACCTAATGACGCGGATCCTGGTCACTGATATCATGTATGTGGACTATCACAACCATTATATTCAGGTACACACCCCATCAAAGGTCGTCCGTTCTTACATGTTCTTCGGCGACTTTTCCCCGATGCTCACCCCATACAGGCAATTTCTGTGGTGTTACCGAAACTGTATGGTCAATATGGACTATATAGACACCTGGGAGGGCGATGATTTTATCCTGAAAAACGGTGAGCACCTGCCCGTATCCAAATCCAAGAAAAGAGAGATCATCCAGGCATATGCCAACTATATTTTTGATTATGTAAATGGAGGTATGATATTATGACAGCCGCACATATCATCAATACACTTTGCTTTATCTTTCCCTGCTTCGCCCTCTTGCTCCTCACATTCAGAAACCGCCTGCACACCCCTGTGTTTCTGCATTTAGCCGGAGCTATCCTTTCGTACCTTGTGGTTACCTTTTACGGCTCCGGCACATATGCAAGCTACGCCTCGCTTCCGCTTAAATACCTTGTCATCGGTCTGTCCACCATTATCCTTGGCGCGGTCATCTTCGACATGGCTGCCGACTACCGTTTCGGTCATGGTATCTTTATCGTTGCTGTCGCAAAATGCTATGCAGAACATGTCACACTCCTTTCCATGTATACCTTTTTCCTGCTGAACGGCCACCTTCCCTCCTTCAACACCTTTGATTCGTTCGTAATCAGGATTGCTCTGACGGTTATCACATTCCCTCTCATTTACCGTTTTTTCCGGAAATTCTTACGCCCTGCCCTGGACTATACTGCCTCCTTTTCCATATGGAATCAGGTATGGATCATCCCGATCTGCAACAACCTCCTCTATAATCTTCTATTTTCTCAGAATATCTCTGCCCCGGGGTCTGTGCCGGACAGATTCTTCTACTTCATCCCGCCGCTCTGGGTGATCCTTACCTTCGCCACCTATGTCCTGATCATGCGGATGGTCATTGTCATCAGTGAAAATGCGAATCTTTCTGAGAAGCTGCATATCTCCGAGACTGTCTCTGACTCTCAGCACAAGCAGGCAGAGACTCTCCAGCGCCAGATTGAACAGACCGGCAGACAGCGCCACGATATGCGCCACCACCTTCTGGTGATCAGCAGCTATATTAAGGCAGAAGATATTCAGGGATTGAATGATTATGTAAAAGAATATCTCTCCTCCCTAGCTTCTCCGGCAGATATATTCTGCGATAACCTCGCCCTGAACTCCCTGATCGGGTATTATAAGGAGCTTGCAGAGGATCGGGACTCTGCCTTCAACGTCTCCATATCGCTCCCAAAAGAACCGCTCCTCCCCGAAATAGACTTGTGCGCCGTCATCTCCAACCTTCTGGAAAATGCCGTCGAAGCCTGCACACGGATGAAGTCACAAGACCGATTTATCAATGTAAAAATATCAGCAACCACTAATTTCCTACTGACCATTATTATCGAAAACAGCTATGAGGGAGAGATCCTGAGATCCGGGAATGTCTTCATTTCTTCAAAGAAAAAAGGACGTAAGGGGATCGGAATCTCCTCAGTCCTTAATATTATTGAACAATATAATGGAGTATCAAAATTCGAATATCAGAATCAGCTCTTCAAGGCAGCAATACTATTGAAAGCAAAATAGACGCGGCGGCCGCTTCTGCTGCCTGATAACCTGATCCCGCTTACCGCTTCGCCTTGCGGTAGCCTGCTGCTTCTGCCTCCTGTTCCGTCTCAAATATCACCAGGTTCTTAGAACCCGCCATCTCCTCATAAGCCGCCTGCCCCGGGCAGTGGTAGATCTTAGACCTGGAATTGCCGCGTATCTCGCCCGCCTGCGCCTTCGCAGGCACCTTTTCCTCCCCAGATAAGGCGCTCTCCCCCGTCGCATAATCAATAGAGATCCCCGGTTGGGCATTGTAGACGAATACATGAAACAAGATCCCTTCTCCTTCATCCTCTACAGAGAATGCTTCCATCTGCACACCGCTTGCCAACAGATTCTCCCCTTCGAAGATCGGTGTCACCCGGTACAGCACATGATTGCCGGTCTCCTCCACATAGTCCGCCACCATGTTCTCGAAGGGAAGCATACCCTCCACATTCATATACCGGGTACCGGTAATCAGGTTCTGTTCATTGTCATTTTCTCCGGATAACTGGTAGCCGATCAGATGGCAGCGGTTGTACAGATATTTCCCGTCCACGCTGTCATATTTGATGGTATGCCATCCTGTCGGCTTCACCTGTCCGATGCTCCCGCGTTCTTCTGTTGGCATCAGGTCTCTCCCCACACAGGCGTACGCCGTACCGCATCTTCCAAGAGAATCCTGTTCGCTGTACATCTCAAACGAGTCTTCAGACCATTCCTCCTCTGTAAAATCCGGCTCATTCCCGTTGATTATAACATAAGGCTCCCCTGCATACTCCGGTATCTCTGCAAGCGATACCGTCTCCTGCCGATCCGATGCGTCCTGCAGATCTGTGACAGGCAAAAATCCTGCGCACGCCGTACAATACAGGCAGCAGAGCCAAACCAGCAAAAGCGCCCATTTCTTACTTATGTACTTCATCTTATCCCCTCCCATTTCCTTATATTTTAACCAGAAACACTTCAATAATCAATGTATAAATACATCAAAAAGCCCTCCGCCATAATGGCAAAGGGCCAAAACAATGTTACTCTGTATTCCGGGACTGTAATTTCCTGTTCTTATCCTTGTCGGAAATCAGGTAGCCGCTCAGCCCCTCTGTCAAAAATCGGAAGATCGTGTCCTCAGTCTCCTGATTATCCGGAAGCACTCCTTCCACCACATACTTGGCATACATCACCGTACTGGTAAGCACATGAAGCCACAGTAAATCCTGGTTAATCTGTCTCAAATTAGGAAATGCCTCCCAAAATACCTGTACCATTCCAACGAATCTATCAAAATAACTGGCATCCCGGCTCTTATCGTATGCCGGAAAAAAAGCGCTGTCCCGGAACCGATGATAAAAGACCGTCTCATCCGGTCTTGCCAGCCAAAAACGAAAATATGGCACCCACAGGCTCCTCACTGCTTCCATCGGATCTGTAAGCATATTCCGGGGATCAAACTTCATGCAGTCAAAAATCCCGGCCGCCTGCTTGTCTACATAGGTGAAGCATTCCATCATCAACTGTTCTTTACTGTCGAAGTAGCGATACAACGCCCCTGGAGACACTCCTGCCAACTTACTTATGTTCTGAATCCGCACACCTTCCAAGCCGTACTGCCGCACGGCCTTCATCGCTGCCGAAATAATTCTCATTCTTGTGTCATCCAATAGCGATCACTTCTCTCAAAAATAATCGTTTATTTGCTAATCCGTTAAATTATACACTACTTGATTCCCGTTGACAATACTTTTTAATTCTTTTCCTTTCTTTTAACGGTATTAAATCACAAGCATCGCATCCCCAAACGAGAAGAACCGATACCGTTCCTTCACCGCTTCCTCGTAAGCCGCCAGTACATTCTCACGGCCTGCCAGCGCGGATACCAGCATGATCAGCGTCGATTCCGGCAGATGAAAATTAGTAATCAGGCAATCTAATACCTTGAACCGATATCCTGGATAGATGAAGATCTCCGTCCACCCGCTGCATGCCCGAAGTCTCCCCTTCTCATCCGCCGCAGATTCAACCGTCCGGCAGCTCGTCGTCCCGACACAGATCACCCGTTTCCCATTCTCTTTCGCACGGTTGATCTTAGCTGCTGCCTCTTCATCTATCTGATAGAATTCCGAGTGCATATGATGATCCGTGATCTCATCTACCTTGACCGGCCGAAACGTCCCAAGCCCCACATGGAGCGTCACCTTCGCAATATCCACTCCCCGCTCTTCAATATTCTTAAGTAATTCCGGTGTAAAATGAAGCCCCGCCGTCGGCGCCGCCGCCGAACCTGTATGCGCCGCATAGACGGTCTGATAACGGTTCTTGTCCTCCAATTGATGTGTAATATACGGCGGCAGCGGCATCTGGCCAAGCTGATCCAATATTTCCTCAAAAATTCCCTCATACGTAAATTGAATCAGACGATTCCCCTCTTCTACAACGTCAACAACTTCTCCTGTGAGAATGCCGTCCCCGAAATGGATCTTCGTTCCGATCTTCGCCTTTTTCCCCGGTTTTACTAATGTCTCCCATATACTATTCTCTCTGCGTTTCAGCAAAAGTATCTCTATCTTCGCATTGGTTCCTTCTTTGGCCCCAATCAGTCTTGCCGGCAGAACCTTCGTATCATTGATGACCAGACAGTCGCCTTCCGTCAGATACCCGGTAATCTCCCTGAACACATGATGTGAAACAACTCCAGACTCCTTGTCAAGTACAAGAAGTCTGGAGCTGGAACGATCCTCTAACGGATCCTGTGCGATCAGTTCTTCCGGCAATTCATAATAAAAATCCTGTCGTCTCATTATATGAATCCCTTCTCTAATCTTTCAATTCTGATTTGTCCTCCCAGACGCCGCTCTGATCCTGCATTCCGGCCTTCTCCTGAGGGCCTGCCTGCGGGGGACCTGCATACCTTCCGTCCGAGTCCAGAGCTCCGCCCTGCGGCGGGACTGCATACCTTCCCTCCGGCCCCGGCGCTCCGCCCTGCGGCGGTCTGCCGTACGGAGGCATCGGTACCGGTCCTGGTCCCGGCCCCGGAACCGGCGGCACATATCTTGGCGGCTCATACTTCGGCACCACCTTGATCTTCTTCGCATAGACGACCCTCGTATCACAGATCATATCATGAAGCCCTCTTTTCTCACGGTCAACGCCCGCCATGATATATCCGATCCCGACAGACAGGCCGCATAAGAATCTTCCCACCGTCTCCCGGTACACTACATCGACCAGGGACAGCCCGGGACTTAGATCCGCATTGACCACACGGAGATTCAGAAGCCTCTTCCCCGGAGTCGTCCCTGTTCCATAGGTAAGCAGGATAAAATACAACACCTCAAACACATACAAGATGATATCCCTTGCGGAATACCGGAAAAGCAGATGCGCTTCAAGTATACCGACGCCCGATACGGAGAATATCCCCATTGCAAGCTTTACAAACAACAGACCTGCCCAGACAATCGCGCTGTCGATACAGTATGCCGCAAGACGCACCCAGAAGCCTGCATATTCGATCTCCTGCCTGCCGCGGTTAACGAAATTGTTCTGCATAGTACATCGGCACCCCGCTTTCCATATCTGCCGCGGTCTCTGTCAAGATCTGAGCCTCTGACTTTGGAATCACGCTCTCCACCTTCGCAAACAAAGATGAGAAAAAGGAAATCTCACTTTCCGGCTCATAGAATTCATAAGCCCCAAGCTCGCTGCTCATAGCCGCCGTCATATCCTCGTACAGGCTGATCTCGTCCACCAATCCATTTTCCAAAGCCTGATTCGCTGTGTAGACACGCCCATCCGCAAGAGTCTTCACATCTTCCTCGGCCATACCGCGTCCTTCTGCCACGATTCCGACAAATTTGTTATAATACTCATCCACCTGTTCCTGATAGACCGCAATCTGCTCATCCGTCATCTTAGAACTGTCTTTGAAATCTCCGCTGGTGATGCTGACATAACGAATACCCAGCTTCTCATACAAGCCGGTCATATCAAATCCCGACATGATAACGCCGATGGAACCGGTCGTGGTATTCGGATTTGCATAGATCTTATCTGCCGCCATGGAGATCAAATATCCGCCGGACGCCGCATAATGCGCCATATAATCCCAGACCGGACGGCCGGTCTGCTCCTTATATTCCTTAAGCTTCAGATACAATTCTTCTGATTCATACACTGTTCCGCCGGGAGAATCCACATACAGCAGGATTCCCTGGTTATTACCGTCGCCCATGAGATTATCAATATAATCCAGCGTCGTAATGTGCTGATATCCCACCGGCACATCGAACATTCCCGCCGCCGTCTGTTCCTGAATCGTTCCTTCCACCCTTACGACCGCGATATAATCATCACTCGGAGGGTCGAACCCAACACTGTCTGTCAGGATCTGCTCCATACTGTCTGCCAGCATCCTTTCCGAAAATGTATTCGTCAGTACACTGGACACTCCTACGGCAATAAATAACACGGCAGCTATGATCAGCCCGCCTATCTGTTTTTTATTCATGACCTATCTCCATTTCTTATAGACCTATTTACGCAGTTCAATACCCATGCCCTCTAATGCCTTCAATATCCGGCCCATGGCCTCTGTTACCTCGGCATCCTCAAGTGTCTTATCCTTCGCGCGGAACACGATAGAATACGCCACAGACTTATATCCGTCCTTGATCTGAGAGCCTTCATAGATGTCAAATAGTGCATAACTCTCCAGATATGCGCCGCCCTTCTTCTCGATCACCTCTTCTACCTGGCCCGCCAGAATCTCTTTGGGCATCACCATACTGATATCGCGTGTTACTGCCGGGAATCTTGCGATTCCAGTGTATTTCCTGTCAAATGACGCTCTCTCTGTGATCTCAGGCATATCAAGCACTGCCACATAGGCCTTAGTCCCAATCCCATAGATATCTGCAACGTCCGGGTGCACCTCTCCTAAGTATCCGACAACCGTTCCATCATAGATGATATTCGCCTGACGGCCCGGATGAAGATATGGTTTCCCGGCATTTGGATCGTAAGTTTCTTTCTTATGCATTCCGATCTTCTCAAAGAATTCTTCTATCACACCCTTCATGCTGAAGAAATCTCCTTCTCCATACATTCCAAGCGTGAACTGCATCCTCTCCTCTGGAAGCTCGGTAAGCGGCAGCGTCCCTGGAAGATAAATATTTCCCAGCTCATACAGCCTTACGTTCTTATTTCTTCTATTATAATTAGTTGCCAGTGAAGTCAGCATACCATTCAGGGATGTGGTACGCATTATACTGTAATCCTCACCTAACGGATTCATGATCTCCACGGTCCTTCGAAGCGGTGAATCCTCGGGAAGCTTAAGCTTATCGAACACCTTCGGGCTCTCGAAGGAATAAGTCATGCCCTGGCTGAATCCGCAGAATTCCGCAATATCACGGGCAACCTCCTCCACACGGAGCTTGAAGGATAATTTGCCAGTTGTGGCCTCGCCCCTTGGAAGCGTAGTCGGGATATTGTCATAGCCATAGAATCTTGCCACCTCTTCCGCCAGATCGGCAATACGGAAGAGATCATGACGGAAAGTCGGCGCGATCACCTCATTGGCCGCCTCGTCGTAGGAAAGGCCGATCATCTCAAAATATCCTAACATCTCTTCTTTGGAAATATTGGTTCCAAGAAGGCTGTTGATCTCATCTGCGTCAAACGGAACTCTTACCGGCTCCTTCTTCTTGCCGTACACATCTGCCATACCGCCTACTACTTCACCGGCTCCCAATTCCTCTACCAACTGGCAGGCACGATCGATCGCAGCCTGAGCATTGTTTGGATCCAGACCTTTCTCAAACTTCCCGGAAGCATCTGTACGAAGCCCGATCTTCTTGCTGGATCTGCGGATATTGGTTCCGTCGAAGCAAGCCGCCTCAAAAAGCATGGTGCTTACATCATCCGTGATCATGGAATTTTCACCGCCCATGATTCCAGCGATACCGATGGATTTCCTGCCGTCACAGATCATCAGTACAGATTCATCCATCTCGCGCTCCTGCCCGTCCAGAGTCGTGAACTTCTCGCCTTTTGCCGCCGTGCGTACGATGATCTCACGCTCTGCAATAGTATCCAGGTCGTAAGCATGCATTGGCTGCCCGTACTCTTCCATCACATAATTAGTGATATCAACCAGGTTGTTGATCGGACGGATGCCCACCGACGCCAGACGCCTCTGCATCCATTTCGGAGACGGACCGATCTTAATATTCTTGACCACTCTTGCACAATACCTTGGACAGAGATCGGGATCCTTCACCGTTACCTTGATGTAATCATTAACATCCTCCGAATTGCCGGTCTTCGTCACAACCGGCGGATGGAATTCCTTCCTGAAGGTTGCGGCTGCCTCCCTTGCGATTCCCACCACGCTGAAGCAATCTACACGGTTCGACGTAACCTCGTATTCGAATACCACGTCATCCAATCCTAACGCCTCTACGGCGCCGGCGCCCACCTCTGCATCGTCCGGGAAGATATAGATTCCCTCTTCCGGCGCCTCTGGGTACATATCGCGGTTTGATCCCAGCTCCTCGATCGAGCACATCATACCCTGGCTCTCAATACCGCGAAGCTTCCCCTTCTTGATCTTAACACCGCCCGCTACACGGCTTCCCGGCTCATGGCCGCCTGCCACACGGCCGCCGTCCAGCACGACCGGCACCTTGTCGCCCTCATGTACGTTCTTGGCGCCCGTCACGATCTGCACAGACTCATTTCCCACATTCACCTGGCAGACAATTAATTTATCCGCATCCGGATGCTTCTCGATCTTGTCGATCTGACCGATCACGATCTTATCAAGATCCGCATCCAAAACCTCATATCCTTCTACCTTCGTTCCGGATAATGTCATTGCATCTGTGTATTCCTGCGCGGTGACATCAAGCTCCGGAACATACGCTTTTATCCATGATAATGATGTATTCATCCCTCTACCCCTTTCTAAAACTGCTTCAAAAATCTGATATCATTCTCGTACAATAATCTCATATCGTCAATCTCATATTTCAACAGCGCAATACGTTCCAATCCCACGCCGAATGCAAATCCTGTGTATTCATTCGGGTCGATCCCGCACATCTCCAATACATGCGGATGTACCATACCGCATCCAAGGATCTCGATCCAGCCTGATCCTTTACAGAAACGGCAGCCTTTCCCGCCGCACTTGAAACATGTTACATCCACCTCTGCGCTCGGTTCGGTAAATGGGAAATGATGAGGACGGAACTTCGTCTTCGTCTCCGGTCCGAACAGCTCCTTGGCAAATACTTCCAATGTCCCTTTCAAGTCCGCAAAGGAGATATTCTTGTCGATCACGAGCCCTTCGATCTGATGGAATGACGGTGAATGGGTCGCATCCACTTCGTCAGAACGGAATACCCGTCCCGGCGCGATCATTCGGATCGGAAGCTTTCCCTGCTCCATCACACGCGCCTGCACCGGAGAGGTCTGGGTACGCAGGACGATCTCTTTATTAATGTAGAAGGTATCCTGCTCATCCTTCGCCGGATGCCCGTCCGGAATATTCAGTTTCTCGAAGTTATACAGATCATACTCAACCTCAGGGCCTTCTACCACTTCATAACCCATCCCGATAAATATCCTCTCGACTTCCTCTAAGGCGATCGTATTAGGATGACGGTGTCCGACCATGTTCTTCTTAGACGGGAGAGTGACATCAATCACTTCCTGCTTCATCTTCTCCTCGCGGATAATCCGCTCCATCTTCGCTTTGCTCTCTTCTAAGATGTTCTCGATCGCCGTCCTCGTCTCATTGACCAACTGACCGACCTTGGGCCGGTCTTCGGGCGCAACATCCTTCATTCCTTTTAATACTGCGGTAAGTTCTCCCTTCTTGCCAAGGAATTTTACACGCACGTCATTTAACTTCTCCGGCATATCAGCGGCTTCAATTGCTTTTAACGCTTCATCCTTGATGCTCTGCAGCTTTTCTTTCATCGCTTCTCTTCCTTTCCTGCTCTTTTACAAGATTTTTGACATAAAAAAACTCATCCCCGAAAAAGGGACGAGCAATTACCCGTGGTACCACCCTGATTCCCGCTTCGGATCCTTCATAATCCTCAATCTGCGGGCACTCAATCATGCGTAACGTGCATCCTGGAACCGGCCGACATATCTGCGCAGCTCCTAACGGCATCTCCTACTATCACTAATGTAACAATTACTAATATAACAACATGTTAGGATTTCAAAAATGCAGCTCGCGTGGGAAATTCAATCACCATCTGAACCCGGGAAAACTTCCAGCCCATCGATCTTCCCTCTCTGTCGGAAAATGGATCTCTACTACACGGTCATAGCTTTTACTTACTATATTCTCTAAAATTATAGCATAAGTGCGGATGATGTCAAGACATTATTCCGCGCTTATTTATTTCTTTTCAAATATCTTTCCCTCCATGAGCACATTCATCTCTCCGCCAAGCAAGATACAGTACATGCAGAAATACATCCACAGCATGATCAGAACTATGGTCGTCAGGCTGCCGTACATACTCGAAAATCCCTTGAATACGTCCAGATAAATAGAAAATACCCAGGATATGACCATCCATCCCACAGCGGCAAACATAGCGCCCGGAAGCTGATCCCGAAACCGCCCTCTCCTGTTGGGGAGGAATTTATAAAGCATCAGGGAAAATATTACCAGCACCGTCGGCGTGATGACCGCCCTCGTCTCGATCAGCCAGTCCGCTATTCTCTTAAGAAAAGGTATATGCCTTGCTATAAACAGGTTCAGCGTATTACCGAATACAGACAGCACTAGCAGAAGGATGATCACCACAATAAACAACAGCGTATAGACCGTCGATCTGATCCGAAGGACAATGTAATTGCGGGTCTCCCTGCAGCTATAGATGCAGTTCAGCCCCGACGCCATCGCAAGAACACCTTTTCCCGCAGACCACATGGCAACGATGATAGTAACCGGAATGATCCCCATGGATTGATTATAGACCTGGTTCACAATGGACGTGATCAGATTCTCTACCGACGCCGGAAACACCTGGATCACGGCTGTCATCACATCTGCCTTCGTCACTGGCGTATACTGCACCATGGTGATCAGAAGCAAAATGATCGGAATCAGGCACAGCATGAAAAAATACGCCGACTGTGCGGCATAGGCTCCTACATGGTCTGCAGCGATATCTGCAGTAATGTTCATAATCTTCTGATAGATATCCTTTATTCTCTTCATAACATTCTCCCACATATTTGCCCTTTATTTTACCCGATTTTTCCAGATTTGTCTATCTTAACTTATCCGCCTACCGATACCTCTCGGAAAAACATGGTCAGTATGTCTATGTAATTCTTCCCCTTTTTCGCCATCTCATTGGCTCCGTTTTGACTCATTCCGATACCGTGCCCGAACCCGCCGCCGGATATGATAAATACATCCCCCTCTCTCCGGATCGTAAAAAATGCGCTTGGGAGCAGCGCCGTACTCGCCGCCGCTGTCCCAGCCTGATTGACAATCTCATAACCGCTGCCGCCAAGAGCCCTTCGGATCTTATTCTCCGTATCTACCGTCACCGAACCGGCATCTCCCGTCGCACAGATCTGAAGCGCCACGCCCCCGGCTCCTGATTTTGTAACCTCGACGCTCTGCAGTGTTCCCACATTCGTTCCTGTATTCTGGCTGATCAGGGCGGACAATGTTCCTGCCGGTATCTTCGCCTCCCACCGATACCAGGGCAGTCCCGCTTCGTAGTCCCCCTGTTCGTCCTTGACTTCCACAGACTGCAGATATTGATTCTCCGCATTGGGAGCCGTGCCCCAAGCCTCCACGCCTGCCGTCTTGCCGCAGGAGGTCGAATAATAATAGGTCGTAACAAGCCGGTCCTGGTAGCGGACCACCTGCCCTCCCGTCTCCGCCACTGCCTGATTGGTCGCCTCCTGGGGCAGAGAATTGCCGTACACCTGATAATCCGTACTGTCGTTCACATGCGCCTCGTACTCCGGGTAAGCGAAGCTCTGCATCTGCTGATAGGCATAGCTTCTGGCGCATACCGCCTGCGCTTTCAGCGCCTCAAGCTCATAGGTATAGGGCATCTCGCTTGGAACTACCCTGCACAGATACGTTTCCACCGGAAGTTCATTGATGACTGCGATCCCTTCGGCAGTTGTCCGAAGCTCTATCACTCCGGCATAAGAAGGCGTCCCGCAGCCTCTCTGGATGCTGTTAAGGGCGATCTCTCCTCCGTCCTTGGCGCTGACCCTGATCTGCCCGCTCTGGAATCTGGGGTCATCCGGAGCGAATGTCAATGGCTGCTCCGGCCCTGCTTCTTGGGTCTGATCGCCGAATGTAATACAGAATCCACTGGCCGATGACATTTCCACAGACGGATGGACAATATTAGCATACCCATTCGTCATGATCAATACTCGGATGTTCGGATTATTGATCACGATCTCAGGAGCTTTTTCCTCCTCGGGGGCTTTCTCCCCCTCATCTGCGTTCTTCTGCTCCTCCTCCCGGCGCATCCTTCCGATCAGCCCTTCTTCCCGGTGTGTAAGCGCCGCCAGAAGCCCGCCTATGATCAGAAGACAGATAAGGATCAGCATTCCATAGAAGAAATATTTCTCATATCTGGCATGATATCCCATATAACTTTGTCTTTTATACAATTTCTTTTTAATATATCCTTTCAATTGACTTGTACCCTCTTGTCCAATAACCTTTTCTTAATGTATGCTTTAACGATAAAAAATATGTGGGTCCGTTCTTTACATCTAAATTACTAATTGATATAATAAAGACATCACATAAACATCAACTTCATTTCCAGAAAGCAGGTGAGCATATGCCAAGTGATAAAGAGATGATCAATCACTTAATTGATAGTTATACCAGTTTACAGCGCATAAAAAACTCAGATGATGCCGAAAAAGAAATTGATTATCAACTAAAGATATTGAAAGCAAAACTTGAATCATTCGGAATTGTGACAACCGACTTAGATTTATAAATGCGCCGTAATAGAAAAAACGCCGTAAACACGGCGTTTTATAAGTGGACCTGGCGGGAGTTGAACCAGATAAACATAATTTTACGGAAACGGCGTATTTTCAATGAATATTCGAAAACGGCTTAAATCCAGGCTTTTTCATTGTTTCTATGTACAATAAATCACAACTTCACACACATTTTTGCATCCAAAAACAGAACTATGCAACACGAAATGCAACACGGATATTTTACCATAAATACTTCAAATTGTCGATGTCGAAATTTGATGTTCAATATTCCTGGCATCTCCACAGGACATCTCCTATACTATGTAAGTGGGGTTCTGTTATGCTCTCCCGGACCGGCATAACGGCCGCTTCTCTCTTTCTATGACAACCCGAGCAGCTTACTCCACGTCTTCGGACCCACAATACCGTCTGCAACAAGACCTTTTGCCTTCTGGTATGCCATAACTGCGGCCTTGGTCTTAACTCCAAAATCACCGTCAACATTCCCGCAGTCAAAACCAAGAGAGTTCAATTTGCGCTGCAGCCATCTGGTGATATTTCCAGAAGCTCCCTTCTTGATCATCGGGCATCCTGCCAGCGTAATCGGCCCTGCTATGTTATCGACCTTCTGAGCACTGAAGCCCTGCCGGTTGCATTCCGCCTGAAGCTCTGCGATAGATCCAGGAGCCTGGACTGGTACTTTATCACTGACCGCTGTCGCATGTATTACGCCGTTCGCCTTAGCACCGGCTATCTCATCAAATGGGAAGAAACTGCCGGGACAGGTGGTCGGCGTGACGTCTTTGTGTTTCTTTACGGTCGATATGCCGTACTTGGCTTTCAGATGTGCGACCAGTTCCTTACCTGCTTTCTTCTGGGCATCCGGCATCGTCCGCTCCACATCATAATCACCCTCAAAACAGATCCCTATAGAATCTGAATTTCCGCCGGACGCATGAGCCCCGACAGTGTTATCCGGCCGGCCTTCCCAGATCGTACCATCCTTTGTAATGTAATAATGGTATCCGATACCGGCCCCCCCCATTATTTAAATGGCATGCATGACATTGATATACACTGAATTTCTCCGCATCCGCATGATGCAGGACAATACATCTGGTACTCTTCCTTACTGACAACGAATTTCTAAATTGTAAACTTGGTTTCTGAATGTTCATATTCTTCTCCTTCCTGCCGGGCTCTTGCGCCGGCGCAAAAAAAGAAAGCCCGTTCAAATCCTCGGACTCTCCAAATTTTACATTGCAATCTTATTCCATTTACTCTATAATACAGATAGGAAGAGATAACCGCCCACAAAGTGGTTAACCTCCCAGGTTGCTATATAAGCCTACCTGTAACCGGCCAAGTTAGCAAGGTAGGCTTATTATTTTCGCCTGTTGTTCCTACTATCTATGTAGGCAAGCAATGCGACGAGAAACGTTCCGAAAAGAATTAACAGTGTTAATACTTCGTATGTACTCATTCACATCACCTCCCCCTTTCGTATTTCCCATGATGGGATAACGCCGAATGGCGCAACGGCGATTGCCGTTTTGGAAAGGCGGGAGGCTGTCCACCTTGTAACACGATTATCTCTCTATCTATATTATCATTCTGCCCTTCTTCTGGCAATCTTTATTTTTTCCCCGGTAAACTACCATCCTTATCCAACAGATTCCGCATCATCTCATATAATCCCGTGCTGGCCAGACCAGAAATCATGCCGCCAAGCACAACCATTGCATTGATCCCGGTCTCCAGGTTAATCAGGATATTGATGATACACCCCATCGACAACGCCGCCAACGGGATATACTTGTTCGGGAACCAGACAAACGCCGTCTTAAGGGCGTAGCCTACGCACAGGCAGATTCCCAGGGTCAACAGGTTCACATATTCAAATAAGTATGAAAGATCCATATTATTCCACCTTTCCTTCCAGATCCTCAATCCGATGGTTCGCTACTTTCATCTTCTCTTCTAAAAGGAAGGTCCTTTCCACCACCGAATTATGCTTCTCAACCTTCTTTTCCAACTGTTCTATCCTGTACTTTATCAACTGCGTACCGCCGAAGCTCCCCGCCAGCGTCCCGATCAGGGACAGGATAGCCACTACAACCGTGTCTTGCATAACATATCACCTCACTTATATCGTTTTCACAAACAAAATAAGACCGCTCTACGGTCTCGCCCTGATTTCTGCCATATCTTCCCTCTTTCTTTTATCTTTCATGTTTACTTTTTATACACAAAACCCATATCTATAAATACGATTGGCAGTCATACCGCCTATATCATACTGTGGTGGAATAGTCCCGTCCTTAACCCACCAAACACCTGTGCTTGCATAATTCAATTTTGTACGCGTCCAAATTGCACTTGAGCTTTTAACATATTGTCCACCTTCGTATTTCACTCCCTCGTTTGTAATACCAGAGATATATCCAAACAATTCACTTACAGATAATAAAAAAAGAAAACAGTTTAAGTCTTTATAAGAACTCGATCCATACAGATATGACTTTTTCACTTCTTTAATTTCTTTTTTTATTTCAACTGACAACTTTTCACTTAAACTTCCTGTCTTGTTGTAGATATCTTTTAATTTTTGCGTTGCTTGTGAAGTGCTATAATTAATATTAGAATTATTGGTACTATTCCAAGCAGCCGTCACAGTTTTATTATCATCATTACAAACAAAAGTGATCCCTACTTTCCCACTCCCATCCGCCAAATCATCATGATTAAACCCAATAATCGCGCATCCATCTTTTTCATCACCAAGATTCCACAATTCAGAAGCTAGCCCCAACGCCGATGCCTCTGAAATCTGCTCCCACGTGTTATTTGCCAATACCGGATCATAGCTCATTAAACTGCCGCTGATTCGATTCAAATCGGACATTGTATAAACATTCTTCGCCGTATACGGAAAAAGCGCGTAATTATATTGTGTATCTGCCACAACATCTGTATCCTGCAGCCCATCAACGGCATATTGATCCTTCACCTTGCTATCCGTAATCAGAATCCCATCTTCTACGCTTACTGGACTGCTACCCTCTTTTCTAACTACCTTCGTCCCTTCCCATGCCGCAATCGTTTCACCGTTAAACACTATATTCTCCGGATCTGTCCATGTTAAAGTCAATTTGTCATTGCTTTCTTTCAGAGCCAAATTCTTACAATCCGACAGCGGGACCCCGCCCAGCCCTCCTCCTATCTTGATCCACGTGTACGTCTCGCCTTCTTCCGTACAGACAAACAACTCACCATTCTCAGTATTGACAAAGAACTGCTTCAACCGCCCTTGTGTCTCCGGTGTCGGACTGTCAGTCCCGAACAATGGAACCAATTCATCCACCGAATACGACATATCCTGAATCGCTTTCTCGGCGTCCCCCCTTATCTGCTCAACTGTATCTTTCTTCATGGTCTCCAGCGTTGGGACCGTGGAAAAGACTCTTTCCGGCTCCTGGATCCCCAGTCCGTCAAAATTCACCTTATACAGAAGCGTATCATTCTGCAACGCATGTTCATTGATGATATCGCCCGTTACTTTTTCCGGGCTGACATATACCTCTTCAGTTGGAACGCCTTTGATCACCACCAGGCTCGCACTTTCTATATTCGTTACGGAGTCCTTTTCGTAGCGTACCGCAATCAAATCTGTCCTCTTATAACCCTGCATTCCATTTTCAAAAAACAGATCAACATAAGTCTCTTCCTTTAACCGGATATGTCTGCCCTGCATAAGCAGATCCCCGTCAAAGATCCTGACTTTATTATTGGATATCACTTGTGCTGCAAACTGTCTCCCACGTTCGAGAACAAATTCCCCGGTTCCCATAAGGGCAGCGTTAAAGGATCCCTGATCGTTAGAAGTGATATGCTCTTCTCCGGCATAACCCGTAACCATATGTAAATTACCCATAATCATCTACCTACCTTATATGATGCGGTGACAATGTCACCTTTGATTGTTACTATTTTCTTTGCTATCGGTCTTGCTACGAAAATATTTGTGATATGCTCTCTCGCCCCGATGACGTCTCCTATATCATAGTTCTGAGTGCTTTCAATATTAATTTCCAAGCTGTCACTATTCCATGAATCTTTAAGCGCATCTCTGCCGCCCTTTTCAAGTTCATCTATCGATTCAACATTCACATTCTCATATATTCCTGTATTCTCATCCATACCAAAGATAGACTGGACATATGAAATATTCCCTTGTCTATCTGCGAAGAGATGTATCACCGTTCTTTCTTTCAATTCTCCCTGTCCCAGGCAGATCATGTGATTCACCGGCTTATAATTCTTCTCTACATTAAAATGAATCTGTGAACTGTCAAATTCTTCATCTTTAGAATAATCAACCAATGCTTCTGCCGACAACACTGCAAAACCGTCCCGGAAATTAATCTTAAGTTTAGAATGAACAGAAGAAAGCATCTTCCTGATGCCTTCATACCCGTCGATATAGCGGTTCATCTTATAGTTGTTAATCATTAATTCAGAATCATCACTGCCTGCCTTAAATAATTCTGATAGATTCATTCTTTCAATTAACATTCCCAGAATCACATTCGCTTCTCCATTGCAGATCAAATAGTCCTCTCCCGGATCCGGTTCGATAATCTTGGATGCCAGAATCCCATGCCACGTCCGGCCTTTATAAATTAAAATGCCGGATTCCGTTTGGATTTTAATCTTATCAACGATCCCGCCGTACTCTGTGTTTTCAATGTATATAAAATATCCCGATTTACATACATGATTATTTATGTTGGTTGTTAATTCAAAATCATTTTCATCACTTCCAAAAGCAAGATCAAATGTGAAATCCTGCATTACTCCGATATCAATCTTTTCATCCGTCGCATAGATCAAATCCATTTTGGCTCACTTCTTTCTTCAAACAACACGATATCAAAACCAAAAGTCTTATTCCAGGTTACTGCATTATCACCTGCAGGAATCTTTTCAAAAATATAAGATTCTCTGTTGCGTTGGTGAAAATGATTTTCAACACTTCCATCCTGCTTAGTAAGCAAAATTGTCTTGGCAATACTGTCGATCGTTAAATACTCATTTTCTTCCACCTGGCAGTCTACTTGATAACAATGTCCGCCAATGTATATTACCGGATTCACGGCAGCACCATAAATGATCAATCTAAAATTCACTCCGGTAAATCCCGTATTATTCAGAGACTTTCCCTTCATTTCTGACATATAATCATATGGAAAATCCACCTGGAAATCTAAGTTTCTTTTCTCTGCTGCATCTTTTCCTTCTGCTTTTACAATAACACTCCCGCTTTTCCGAAAAGAAGCAATCGTTTCCTTAATCCATTTCGGATAATCAGTCGCTACCGTCAATGTGGTTTCTATATACTTTTTGCTCAGCAAATAATTACTTTTCTTACTTCCTGTAATATAGCACTTTAAATAGTAATCGCCTATCATGATCCGTCCATGCTTCAGGGCAAGCACATCTTTTTCAGTGATTTCAAGCAGCCTGTTTTTCAACATAAGCCCTTCACTCTCTGAAGCACAGCAGATAACAATGGGGATCGCTTTTGTAACAATCCCCTTATTGAATGATGATATTTTATTGTTATCTGACGTAAAATCCCAAGAATAATCATGTAAATCATTACTGTTTACATATATACCACTCTCTCCCCAGGACATTTCTTCCTGAATATGGTTAACAAACCTGATCTTCTCGAGCATATTTACACCGCCTTTACCAAACGTGCAAATTCACGTTCGTTAATCTGAAATTTCATATTAAGCAATGCCTCATAGAATTTCTTACTGAGTCCGTCATTAAGATCTGTTATCGCTTCCAAGATTCGATTCAAAACGGAGACTAATTCCCCGTTCTCCGATGCAACTGCACTCTTGATCATATTCATCAGGCTTTCTGTTCCGACAACCGTTTCGCTCCCGGCTTCGCCGCCTGCAAGAAGCTGATTCGATTTTGCATTATACCCGAAGATCGTCGGCTGGTTCATGATCATGCCGTCCCTCATTGCCTTGGCATACCACTGAACCCCAAACTTCGGTATACTCGGCGGATTTAATGAGAACTTGCCGCTGATCGAGAAATGCGGCAGCTTAATCTTCGGCAATGACCAGGAGAAATTGAAAAAACTCTTGATCTTATCAATCGCGCCTTTGACAATACTGGTCGCGCCATCAAATATACTGCTAAACTTGTCCTTAATCGCACCCAGTACATTGGCAGCAATATTCTTCGCTCCCTCCAAGCCCCCGGATATCGTAGACTGAATCCCGCTAATTACATTGCTGATGGTTTCTTTTACTCCGTTCCACGCACTGGAGATCACAGACTGGATTGTACTCATTACCGTCGTCACTATTGATTTAATGGTATTCCATGCTGCAGTGATAAAATTCTGAATTGCTCCGACAACGGTAATAACCACTGTCTTGATCGCATTCCAGGACGTAGATATCACTGTCTTGATCGCATTCGTTACAGTAGAAACTGTAGTTTTGATAGTATTCCATATATTGGAAACGACAGCTTTAATACCATTCAATATCGTGCTGATGGTCGATTTAATAGCATTCCACACCGTACTGACAACATTTTTTATACTATTCGATACATTGGTGATGACCGTTTTAATCGCATTGAATGCACTCGTTATAAACGACTTAAGAGAATTGATTATACTGGTAACAACACTTTTTATGCCATTCCAAACGCTGGTAACTACTGACTTAATCGCATTCAGGACGTTACTGATTGTAGATTTAATGGCATTCCAAGTCGTAGTTATAAAACTCTTAATTGCATTTACTACCGTTGTAATCACTGTCTTAATCGCATTCCAAACAGTTGTAAATGTTGTCTGAATCGCTTTCAGGACTGTTGATATAATCGACTTTATGGCATTCCATGTTGTAGTCAGAAACGACTGGATCGCCGTGCCTACAGTAGTAACTACGGTTTTTATCCCATTCCAAACAGTCGTAAAAAGCGTGGATATTGCTGATAGTACCGTAGAAAACATGGTCTGGATCCCCTGCCAGCAGGAAGATAAAAAGGATGCAAGTCCTTCAAAAACTGTTTTCCCGAGCTGCGCAATTTCATCCCACAGGCTTATCAGGAAATCCTTTATTGCACTCCATGCCGCAATGGCAGCCGACTTGATCGCTTCCCATATGGCAATCACGCCTTCCCTGAACCAATCACATTTATTCCAAAGTAGAATAATCCCTGCAATTACTGCAGTAATCGCAATCGGTACCAGACCGATGGCAGATACTACTGCCGTAATACCTGGAATCACTGTGCCGGTCACAAATCCAATCACAGTTGATATTACACCCACGATCTGTGGAACAACCGTTATAATACTTCCAATTCCACTGATTACTTTCCCACCTACAATAAGTACCGGACTCAATGCAGCTACTAGAGCCATTACTGTCGCAATCACTGTTTTCGTTCCATTATCTAAACCGCTAAACCAGGTTGTAGCCCTTTCCACAATACCGGTCACTGTCGTAATCGTTGGAACTAGCGCAGTCAGGAAAGCACTTCCGAGTTCAATCCCACTATTCTTAACTTGATTCAATGCCTTATTCACTTTTGCCGAAGGTGTATCCAACTTCTTAAGGCCCTCTCCAACCAGATCGGCAGCGCCTCCCATCTCCGCCAACGTATTATTGAATTCGTCCGCTCCGCCATTTAACAGAGCAATCGCGGCCTTTCCTGCTTCTGAACTTCCCCATAACTCATTGAAGTTCGTCCCTGTCTCATTTGCATAATTCTGTAAGATTGCAAGGACATCTCCAAGGGAATATCCATCGGCCATCAGTTCTTGGAAACTTTTTCCCGTCTGATCTTTCAGAATACCGCCGACAGTTGTCCCAGAATCACCCATCTCATTCAGCATAGAATTGGCATAAGTCGTAGCTTCAGCAGTCGCGATACCCTGTTTTGTCAATGAAACATAAGCGGTGCACAGATTATCCAGATTTACATTCATACTGGATGCCGTAGGGATAATCTTACCCATACTGGACGCAAGTTCATTTACTGTTGTTTTACCAAGATTCTGCGTCCTGACCAGATTATTGGCAATCTTATCTGCATCCTCCGTCTCCATCCCATAGGCATTGATCGCAGTAGTCATAACGTCAACAGCTGTCGCTGTGTCTGTAAAACCAACTTTTGCAAGATTTGCAGACGTTTTCACAAATCCTCCCAGCTTTTCAACCGGAACGGAAGCAGATAACGCCTGATACCCTGCCTCAGCCAGTTCCGTAGCCGATTTCCCTGTCTCATTTGACAATCCGATGAATTCTTTGGATAACGTTCCTACATTCACCTTTGTTGTATCAAACAATGTGGACATCTTAGCCATTCCATCGGTAAAATCACTCGCAGATTTTGTACTGGCGCCCAGCGCCCCGCCAATTGCTACAGATACCGGCGCTATCGTCTTTCCGACAGAAGAAATCTTTTGTCCGGCATCCTGCATTGTTTTCCCCAAAGAACTTGCCAGATTTCCTGCCTTCGTTGATACCTCGTCTATTCCCTTTACCGCATCTGTATAGTTGACCGTTATTTTACCAGCCAGTGAGAATATATCCATGATCGTTACCCTCCTTTCACTGAGGGCGTAAAGCTGTTTAATAATTTATCTGCCTTATCCAACTGTTCCTGAATCTGGCGACCGCTCAGCTCTTGTTCACTCTGCTCTATTGGAGCTTTACTTCTTTTCAGGAAATCCTCAAAACTGCCAACATTAGAGAACGAATTTGCGACAGAAGCACAATAAAGCGACCAGCACATATCTTCGTCGTGTTGATTCAAGATAGTGCTGACCGCTTCATCTAATCGTTTCCGCTTGATTGCCCGTCCTAGATATCCATAGGGATCACCGTATCGCCTGTTGCAGAGTTCTTCAAATCTGGCTGCTCCGTATCCAGTAATTCGGCAGCTTCCCCGAAAAAATCCATCACCCCCTCGTCTTTGAAAAAGTCACGGATCATCTTTATAAATTGTGTGATTTTCATTTTCCTCATATTTTCTACTGTCACCGGACTTCCGTCCTCCCATTCCGCGCAACCTGTCAGGAATTTATATATTTCATCCTTCACGCTTGGAAGCTTCCTTATAAGGAATTTAGTAACCTTCATAATTACTGTCATTCCCACAGAACCGGCGTCCTTTTTCTGAAATGCTTTCAGATCCTCTTTGTCAAATTCCTCTGCAATAGATTCAATTCCAATTGCCTCAAGCACCTCACAAAAGTCAAACATACTGTCTACTGTCAAATTAAATTTTATCTCTGCCATAATAATTTATCCTCTCTTTCTTATTTCCTTTTTCTGCATGGATTTTTGGACGTTTTATTAGGTCCGGGCGACCCAACCAGGTCTTGGTCTTCTGGATCCGCTGCTTCGTCTGCCGGATCATGATCTGCCGGATCTGCATTCTGTCCTATCGGGTCCTGATTTGCCGGATTCTGATCCAGATTACTATCAGGATTTTCAGCTTTATTGACAGGCGCTTCCTCCTGTATCACTTCTTCCACATATCGGCCAGCTCTTGTAATTTCTAAAAAGCGTTCATCAGTCAGGGAAACTACGTCCCCGACTGCATGAAACTCCTGTGTATTTCTGTCGATATATTCTTTTACTACTCTTGCTTGCATTGTAGCGTCCACTCCCTTCTAAACTACCGCAGTCGGATAATAAAGCTCAATATCCAGCTTATTCAAAGTATTATTTTCCAAATCAGCAGTACATTCGAACTTCACGCTGAATGTAGTCTGCTCTGCATTCTTGGTCTCAATCTCGAATGCTTCCGTACAGAGCGCATTCGGCAGGATAATGATGATATTCTTACCGTTAGAAAGCGTGCCGACATATGCAATATTTTCAAGGTAATCCTCATCTTCTGTAATATTAATCTTAGACACGTATTTCGTGTAATTGGCATCTTCTGACTCTGCCTTGGTCAGATGCAGGGCCGTTACAAGAAGATCGTCTGTAACCTCTGTCATTTTCCCCTCTATATAAGCTGATTCACCTACCTTCTGCTTGGAAACACCTTTGACAAGCACGGTAGCGCCGTCAACCTCCACATCAAGCCACTGTGCCTCCCAGTGAAACTTAATGCCTCCAGACGTTGCCCCTAACGGCGTCCCATTCCAGTCGCTTTTCTCCGCATCATATTTCAGATTCTTATAGATTACACCAGCGCCGAGAATCATTTTCTTAATTGTCTCACTGGTAATACCGTGTGTATTTAAACTCATATCTTCATTCTCCTTTCCATTCATTCGTAAACAATGTAATCGTAACCTTAAAAAGATCATCTTCCCCGGTAGGGACCGGCAACGACCCTCCATAACGAATATGGAAAAGACGATTCCCCTGTATCTCCTGAAGATCCTGGAAAATCGTCTTGATCTTGTCGCTTGCTTCCAGAAGAGCCAGCTTTGTCCCCCGCGACCATCCGTCTAAAGTAAATGTTCCGGCAGTGCAGCCGTCCTCATATCTATAATCGGATTCCATAAAAGATCCCACAAAATAAGGGTAAGATACTTCCTGCGTCCATTCCCCATATTCATAAGGAACCTCGGCTTCTTCTAACTTCCCGCCGATAAATCCTAACAGATCGACCATCATATCACCTCAATCTTGACATTATTATCTCTCCCAGACGCCTTTTCAGCTTCTCACGCAAACTATTGAATGCATTATACAGCGGTCTGTTAGGCCTTTTCCCCTTCGTAAAATGTCCCTGGCCTCTTGCGTCTTTATAGAACCAACCACCCTTCCTGCCGTCTCCATGAAGAGCATATTCGCCGGTCCCGTACTCCTCCCAGATCGCATTTTGAAAGTTGCTGCCAACGTGTACTGCTGATTCACTTGCATCCTCCGAAACCTTATACTGATAAGATCCTCTTGTCTGGCCAGTGTCAACCCGGGAATTTCTCATAGTCTGGGACTGCAGCTCACCGCCGCTCTCGTATAAAAAAGCTTTCACTCCATCAGATAACACGGCTTTTACCTGTGCACTGTTATCTGTAAATTCAATTCCCATTCTGACCACCTATAAATTTTAAATAGATTTCATAATGCTCATTCATATTCAAGGGATTATCGATCAACAACACATCATAAACCAATCCGTCAATCATCATCCTTGCATTTTCACTGGTTATATCAACGTCTGTCTCTTGTCCTCCGACAAAAATCTTAGCTGTCATAGGCTGATAGTCACACAAGAAAATGTGTGTGCTTTCCTGAATCTTTGCACTGAATGCGGATCTGTCTGAATCTCCCGCAGACAGATCCAGCCACCCGTAAAGCTTCATACATTCCTGCCAGACCGGTACATGTTCTTTTATTCTGTTCGTACAACCGGCTCCCTTAACCAGAACAGATCCCCACAGATTACCGCCAACACTCATGCATCAAAACCTCGCTTTCATATAAGGTTTCAAAAAACCAAGTAAAGACACCGGATACCCCATAACCTGATTATTGGCATCCTGATCATAATAAGACACGCTGTGCCTTGACAGGGTTTCCGACTTGATGCCTACCTTCTGCCGGTTCTTTGCCTCCCAGATCATCAATTCGATCACCCCTTCTTGCACATCAGCCGGGTACTCTACCTTCGTCACAAGATTTTTAGGAACATCAAACAGATCCGCATCGAGCAGGATAAAATTATCCGCAATTTCCGTAACCAAATACAGTCCGTCATTCACATCCGACTGTGAAATCTGGACTGTATCCCCTTCTTTAAAATATTGCGCGTGCCCATTGATCACATTCCCCTTGGAACTGCCCTCCATCCGTATGCTGCGGTTCTGAAAGTTGTTGTTAGTGTATGACCTGATCAAATGCTCAACTGCATTCAGTTTCCTTTTTAATATCGCTTCCGATTTTCCGGAAAACTCAGGCATTGCAAGCAATTCTTTAACTGATACGATCATCAGGTTCACCGCCTCTCCCCTTAGACAACAGCCGCCTTAGAAAACTTGGCAATCACTACTTTGGCGGCATTGGTCAGCGCCACACCGTAATACTTTGCCGCAGTAATATCATGGCGCTGCTTCTTCGGGAACCACTCATGATCGACCTGTGTATCCTTTTTCAGGAAGATGGTCAGCGCCGGAAGTTCATCTTCCGAGTATTCTGTTTCAGTCGAGTCCGGCTCCGTCTTGATGATCGGATTCAGGTAATAAGTACCTGCTGCAACATATCCTTCTTCTCCTTTAGTCCCGTTCTCTTCATTCATCTTTACTTTCAGAGACTTCTTCACCCAGCATCCTGCGATCTTACCAATGGCGCCATTGACAGCAACACCGCTGGTGAACTTATCTGCCGACAGGAAATCTTCATCTTTCAAGAGAGTTGCTTCCTGGTTGGGATGGATGAACATCACCTTGTCAACACCGTCTTCTTCATCTTCAAACTTGGAAACAGCATCCACCACGCCACCATACCCGATCACTGCAGCCGGATCATGAACATTCTTACACGTGTATGCTGCATCCATCACATCATTGTCAATCTTATTCACAATGGATTTCGCGAGCTGAAGATTTGCCTGTCCTACCGGATCCCCAAGACCGCTATTGATCGCCGTCTGCAGGATCGCTACAGACTTGCCCGCGCACTTCACTGTAAACTTTGTACTGGATGCGGTCAGCTTCGTAGTGTCGATCTCCTTCCCGTCTGCATTTTCCGGGTCAAAATCATCCGCATCACCGATATAATTCCAACTCGGCACAGTCAGCGTATCACCCGGAACCCCCTGCAGATCCGTGTTCACATGGGCATACGGAGTAATTTTACACTGTGCTTCGATCTTGGCTTCAATCATATTTGCCATCACTTCCGGATTGATAATATCTGCAATTTTTGTAACCGCCATTCTCATTCACCTTTTTAACCTTTCATAATCTCATTATAAGCATCTGGATTCTCATTGAAGAACTTGACCTGCTCTGCATAAGGCTTCTTCAGAAGTTCCGCCCTGGTCATACCCTTGTCCTGATTCTGCTGATTGTTCTTATCCAGAGGCCTGAACCCTTCATACCCGCCCTTGCCTTTATCCTGGAACTGCGTTGGAAGCTGTGTCTTTAACGCCGCAACTTTATCACTCCATCCTTTGATGTTTCCTTGCTCATCCAGCTCCATTTTCTCACCCTTCTCCTTCAGTTTGAAAGTCAGGTAATCCACGTCTACAGCATTCTCCGCAAGCAAACCAACCTTTATTGCCGCGTCAATCTTCGTCTGCGCAAGCTCCGTCTCCAATTCCTGGACCTTTGTCTGGTAGGCGGTAACCTGGCCTTGAAGAGCTTCGTCTCCCTTGGCAGCTTTCTGCAACTGCTGGATCAGGTTGTTTGCCTCTGTCAGTTTAGTTGTGTTCGTCTGGTTTTCTGCATCCAGCGCCGTATATTTGGCCTTGGACACATATTCCCCTTCTGACAAATCTGCAAAGCGTACATGCTCTAACTTGTCAGACCTACCTTCATTGACTTTCGCAATTGCATCCGTAACCGCTTTTAATACATCCGGGGAATCCTTTAACAGTTCTTCCAATTTCATGTTCTTCATCCTTTCTTTTTAGGAACTGCGTGTTCCATTATGTCAGTTATTCTCCCGCGACAAGGGGTATTTTCAGCAGCAGTTTAAATGTCATAAGCCTTTTCGGACATATAAAAAAGACCGTATCTCTACAGTCTTCATCTTCTCCCGCCTCTATTACTTTAATAATCTACATCTTCGTCATAAATTGGCTGTTCTGCTTCTGTATTCGTGTCTATGCAAATTTCTATATCTGCAATGATATCTTCATTGCTGCGACTGCCTGACACGCATAAAGGGTAGTTCTTACCGAATTGTTCATAATATGCTTCTAAAGCTTCATCTAAAGTCTTCATTTGACCACTCCTATCATTTCCCAAAATATTTTAAAGGATTCAGGAAAGAAACGTTTAACTTGTTCCAATGATTCGGGATTATCAACCACAGCACTATATATTTCTGCAAATCCTTCTTTTCCATTATTCCGGCTCTTCCAGTAATCAGTTCCATGCCCTACTCCAAAGGGATAGGCACATTTATCTGACATTACCGGTTCGAACATATCTGAAATATCTGACCTCTGTATTAAGCTAAGTTCTTTCTTGATCTGTCTGCAAAATTCCTGCTCCGCCTTATCCCAATCAATGGTTTGCGTATCATCCTCAAAAATTCCTTGCTTCTTTGCAAATTTTTCAATGGCATCTTTTGCTTCTCTTTTCAGTGACTTTCCGAAAACGCCGTTCTTATATGTTTCAGAAAATGACTTTTTTCTGTCACCATCTCCATATTTGCGATTGAGAATATAATCTGTATGATGGCCATATTCATGAAATACCACCTGATAAGGCGTCTGATAATCAGAACCTTTTGCAACTTTCGTAATATTCAACTTAACACCATCAAGCCCCGGCGAATAATACGCTTTGTCACCTCTATACCGTGGATCTAAGCAATGAAAATCACCAACACAATCATTCCAGGCTCTTCGGATTTCCTCTGGCGCCTTTTCCATTTGTTTTCTGATTGCTTTTGAATGTTTCTTTCCGTATGCTGACTCCAACTCACCCAGCTTTATATCTGTCAAATCCATTGTATCAACTATATCAGAAGCCTGCAAATACTTTTTCTTAAATTCTTCGAAATCCTTTGATTTATCCAGATCAAAATATGAAGCGCGATCTTGCAGGGTATCAAGCTCATCCTGATCCAGATTCCACTTTGCTCTCTGTCCCATACAGCAACGGCAATGGATATCTTCAGATGTCACACCGAAACCGCCCGGATACTTTGCCTTATGACCGTTTACTTCGAAATAATCCTCAATCTCCCGGATCTGACCGTCAAGAATCTTATGTGATTCCCTGGTCCGGTCATCCAGTGTGGAGATCCACTGCTTCACTACATCCGCACCATTTTCTTTTGCCTTATTCAGCATATCCATCTGTGCACGGTTCTGTATCCTGTGACCTTCCGTCCTGGAGATTCGCATGGCTTTATTCATGGCTTTATGGAAAGGGCTGTTCATACCATGCGCAATATGTGCTGCCATCTCTGTCCACGTCGAACCATTCGCAATCCCTCTTGACAACTCCGCCCGGATCGACTTCTTCAAATAGCTTACATCCTCACCAAGTCGAGTATACAGATTTGTAGAGATCTTGCTGTCAGTCTGAACAGCATCTACAACCTGGGCTTGGTCAATGGGAAAAATGAACGGAATACCCTGACCATGTATGTCATAAAGGGCTCCTAAAAAACCGTCTTCATAACACCCGGTAAGGTATTCCGCTATATTTTCGAATTCTTTATTCTGTAAGGCATCCAGAATGCCGTCAAGCTGCTTTTTCAATGCTTCCTGATACTGCTTCTGGTAAATGATGGACTGCAGATTCTCCGTATCGGTACGGCCTGCCAACTCCCTGATCTTCCGTTCACAATCCATGGAAGCCCGTTGATATACCTGTTTCAAGAGCTGTAGGATTTTCTTTTCATTCTGCATCTGATATTTCAGAACTTCAAGCTGCCTCTTATTCACCTGTATCACCGCCATCATCGGGAACGATATTGTTTAATACCTGTTCGGCTTGTCTCGTATCCTGCTCTTCATCCTTTGGAAGTTTATCCCTGATCTCTTCATAATCAATATCCAAAATCTCACATATCGTCTGGACCACCGTCTCACTGTCAAGAACATTTGCAACAGAAAGAATGGTATTGATCATAACTTGCTGCTTCTCCGCATCTGTCTTTTCAATCTCTGCATTATCCTGAGCGTTGGTCATCACCTCCCGTTCAAAGACAAAGTAAACATCTTTCATCTGGTAATCCGTTTCGTTTGCAGCATTGATCTCATCCAATACCACCTTCAGCAATTTCCGGAAAAACTGCTTCAACCTGATTTCCAGTTTATTGCATTTCAGATCGAGCAAAGCATATCTGGACTTGATCACAATATTGGTAATATTCCCATCTCCAAGCTGTGCAGAATTAAATCCCATACCAAATCTGTAAATATTCTTTTCATCCAACTCCAGTTTCGCCTGCCTTGCCTGATAGGGAATATCCACGGTCTTGATATCAACAGTGCCGCCATTGTCCACACCGATATGCTTCTTGGCTTTTATGTTCTGGATCATTTCATCCAGGTTATTTCCTTGAAAACCGGATACCACATACAAGGCATCCGTAAAATCCTGCAGATTGTTGGAAAGGCTGCAGGCCATTAGATCATAATCGTCGATCAAATCTTTTACAGGCTTTAAACCGCTGACCTGCTTCCTGCCGTTATCCAAACGCCAGAACGGAATGAACCCAAAGCCCTTGCCGTATCTCCTTCCTTTCGGATCCGTAAATACGGTATGCAGCCTTGGGTTCATCTCCACAGAATCATCCGGCAAAATCCTGCCCTCATCAGCCTGTACATAAAAATACACTTGTTCCGAATCCCACACCTGAATGCGCTTGATCTTCTTCTGTCCTTTCTCGATACGGTCCACATACCAGTAAATAAAATATTCACATCCATCATCCGTATCTTTTGCCCGGATCTCAACCACACCCATCGAATCAGCGCACTCAAATCTGGTCCTGCCATCAGCATCCGTCACGGCATACATATATTCAAATCCCTTACTCGCCGCCCCGATCAACAGTTCATACACTTCTGAATAGAAATCATCGTTGAAATAATCGTCAAGTGCGGTCTGCAGCTCCGGAATGTCAGATCGGATGATATTCCCATCCCCGGATAGCATATATTGTACCTGCTGATCTACCAATTCTGTGAAGAATGGATGACTGATCCTGATATTGCTCTTGAATTTATCAAGTTGGAGTTTGCCGTCAGCATCATAATAATAAATCTGATATTTTAAAATATCATGCTCGCCGTTGTAATAGCGTTCCCCAATCCTCGCAAGCCTTTTCTTTTCAGAACTGATATCTTCTTCCATCAAATTTTGAATCTCTTGTGTTGTCAGCAATGCTAATCACCTCCATCTAAACCAAGCCATCCCTGCTTTTTAAACAGTTCATCCATCTTCGGGAAATTGATGGCTAAAAAAGACACCAGCATTTCATCCTCATTATACTGCTCAAGCCCTGCTTCACAGAAAAAAGCATGAATCGCTTCATGCCTGCACACTTCGTTATATCGCAATCTCTTTGCTTTCATATCGTCGGTTTCATCCAGCATATCCGACACCTCACGCACTGCAATCCTTTTGCTGTATTGCTGACAGATTCCATCATTCCCCAACTTTGTGAGTTCTTCGGTGTCATGTTCAAAACTATATTCTGTGCCTAAAATATTCACTTCCATCACCTCTCTTAAAACAACCATCTGCCAACCACAATATAAGACTCCAACGCATATCTCATTGCATCCATCAGGTGATTAAAATCATCTATCGGCCTATTCAGCTTGTTTCCAAGCTTATCCTTATCCCACGTATAATTGCTGATCTCTGTCAGGAAATTCACGCAACGGGGATGGATGATGATCTCATAATCCTGGATAAACTGGATACCGTTATTAATACTGTCTTTCCCCTTTTCAGCGCCGTTTACCCGGAGACCGTAACCCCTTAACTGGTCAATGCTCTTCGGTTCTGCACAATCGGCAATGATCTTTTCTTTCCCATATCCCATTGACTGGATATGCTCAAAAATCTTCCGGTTGGAAAGACCATTCTCATACATCTCGTCCCACACATATATTTTCCGGTGTTCAGTATCAATGAAACCTGCAAATAATGCAGACGGATCATTCGTGTAACCAAAGTCCAGGCCGAAAGCGGATTGAATATCTTCCCGGAAAACATAGCTTCTGACTCGCTTCGCCGCCTCATCCAACTTCAGGTACTCTTTTTTGCTGATCAGATCAAACTCTTCTTCTTTCCAATTCTCATAGACCAGACCATCCACAATCCCCCAATCGCCAAGGCCGGCAACCTTATACCGTCTGGGATTCTGCTTTTGCATGGTCTCAAATACTTTTCTATCTGCAGCATCCAGCCATTCGTTGCACAGGTAATTTGTGGTCAGTGCAAGCGTCTCTTCATCGGGATTGTCGAAGAATCTCTTTTTCAGCCAGTGATGTTCATTCCATGGATTGAAGGTGAGTGTAATCTGCTTAAACAATCCCGAACCTTCTGGAACGGCGCCGCGGATGGATTCATCAAGCATATTGAAATCATCTTCTGAACTGATCTCATACGCTTCTTCAATCCACATCCACGACAACACGCCCTGATCCACGGTGATGGATGTCACTTTCAGCGGATCATCAAGCCCTCGGAAATAGATCTTCTGGCCAGTAGGCTTGTAAGTCATTTCCAAGGGACTTTCTTTGATATCCCAAAAGGCATCGACGCCCAATCGGTGAATGGCCCATTTCAATTCCGTGAAACAAGAATCCTTCAACGTTCGGAATGTTTTCCTGATAACCAGTGTATTGGCATCCGGGTATTTCATCATGTTAGTGATGTACCATAATGCCGTTGTCTTTGACTTCTTACTGGCTCTTGATCCCTTTACAGCCCTGTATCTGCCTTTCCACCGCCAGAATGTGCCATAGCCTTTTCCGACAATCTCAGGAAGTTTTAGATTCTGTTTTCCTATTTCTGTCTGTTTATAATCTTCCGGATACAGAATGTACTTCATATACCCGAAAACGTGCTGTGAAGAAATTCGCTCTCTTACCATAGGCACTCACCGCCTAATCTTCTAAGGCATCCTCACCAGATATAACAATGGGAACTGCGACATTCACATCAATCTTATCATTCCACATGCCTAAATGCTTACCGAGCAATTCGAGAGCCTTTATCTTTGAACCGATCTTCACTTCGCGCTCCACACTGGAGCCGGAATCTGTATCGGAATGCTTGTACTTAATACTCTCGATGCAGGATAGATCGTCTGCAGTAGCTTTGTCTTTAATTTCGCCTTTTTTATCTACAATGTCAGTTATGTTTACAAATGCAAGCTTCGCCAGTTCCAAGACGATCCGATCCTGATTCACTCCGGTTCGTTTTGAGCGTTCTGCCATTGCTTTTGCTATGGCCTCTTGAACCTTGACATTTGTTAACATCCTTGAAGCCTGCTGGTCTGCCGTCCTAACCGAATAACCGGCCCTAATGGCGGCCTGAGTAGCATTCAAATCAATCAAATACTCTTCTACAAATCTATTCTGTTTTTTCGTCATCCAGGCTCTCCACCTCTCAATTCTTAACTTATAAAACTATTTATATCCACTTTTAAGGACTCCTAGTTTTTCAAATGCATCTTTCATTCCAATATCTATCTTAACTTCCTCATTAACCCGAATATCTTCATATTCTGTTCTTTCATACTTTCTTTTTACTCTTTGCAAATACCCTTCTAATTTTTCGGGTATCAAAATTTTCATCAATGTTGTCCCGTTTAAGGTTAACAATATTGAACCATACGGGAAACAACCATTACAACATACAAATTGTATTATTTCTCCATGGTACTCTAATTCAATCTCCGTTTCTTTACAACTTTTCAAAATTATAGCATACTGTTCTGGATATTTTGTCTTTGCCTCGATTAAACCAAGAGAACACAATTCGCTTATATCATCATATGTCAGACCGATTTCCCTTAAAATATTATTCGAATCCGTAATAATAATTAACATTTTTTCATTTTCCACAGTGCAATTAAACAATAATTTACTTAAATTTTGAAACGCTTTCGCATTTTTTGCACTCATAATTGACAGCAGGTGAATTAATGATTTATCTATTTGTCCACACGACTTACACTCCTCTGCCAATAACTTTCCAAACATAATTTTAATCTGATTATACGAAATATTTTTGCACTTATCCATAAAATAATCTAGCCAATCATCATCAACCTCTTCTGTCTTACTTCCTTCCTCAATATTGTTAATTGCTATTTGAACTATGTCATACTGATTTTTATACTCTCTAAGTATTTGTCTAACATTAGAAATTTTTGCCGCCTTAACTATTGCTGGACAATTTTCATCTTTTTTAATTTCTTCAACTAGAAATTTTACGCCTTCTTCAAAATCTTTTTTATCTCCTTTGGGCGATAAACACCAACCAACAGCTTTTTCCAATTTGTTTAACAAATTAATTGTCACCTCTGCTAGAGGTTCAAAATCAATATTCATTAAATTTCCCATTTCTCCCTCCCTAAAAACCCTTACATATCGAAACTATTTCAATAATACAGTATTTTTCGACAGCATTCAACACAAAAAAGCACTTCGCCGAAGCAAAGCGCCCTTTCTATGTGTTGGGGGGGGAATCAATGTCAATCATCCACTGATTTCAGTTTATACTATAACACTTTTAAATCGTACAATCCGTACGAAACCGTACAAACTTTTATTTTTTCTTCATAAATCTGTATAATTCCAATCTTATCGCCTCTCCACCACGTTTTGACTTCATCAATGTCGCAACATCTTCCCAGGATAACTTATTGAAATATTTATACCGAATAATCCGCTGCATCCGGAAAGGGATCGTCTTCATCCACTCTTCCACTTGAAGCTTCAGTGCTTCTGCATCCTCTCTCTGCATCTCTATGATATGTTTCTCGAAGTTCAATCTATTTGCATCCTCCACGGTCTCGATCGTGCCGCCTAAAGAGAAGGATCTCGGCTCATAAGGCCACTCGGGATTGCTCCCTGTGACCTTATCCTGTACAATCTTCTTTTTCTTCTCCAGCTTCCTGATCTCTGCCTCAGTCTCTTTAACTACCTCACATGCATCTATGTAATCATTCAGAATCTTCTTGTCCATGGCTGCTTTCCTCCTTAATCCTCGGGATGTACACCCGGTTTTCATGATACTTTTCCACCTTGCGCACCTTCCCGAGAAGCTGCCGCATCTGGTCTAAGGCTTTCTTATTCTGGGAATCCTGGGTAAACTGCACGACCGGATCCGTAACCTCAAATAGATCCTTGTACACCCGGCGCTCCACCCTGTTCTGATGGATCCTCATACCGATCTGCGCGATCCTGTCCGGGTTTTCCTCAAATTCGATCGCATGAATAAGATCCTGATGCCGTTTGTCCTCTTCCGCTACTCCGCTGCGCGCCATAGCGTTAAGCTCCCGGCATTCCTCCGCAAAATCAAGGAATGCCTTTATCTGATCCGATGCTTTCCTGTCCAATCCCGATCTCCCCTTTTATGTCGTACTTTTTAGCCATGTATCCCAACACGTCACAGCACTCGTATGCTTTTCTGATGAAAGCCTTTGCCGCCTTGGCATCCGGCTTTGTTCCTGCCATCTCTGCCAGACGGTGCCTGTGTTCCAGGCTGAGAGTATGACGGTCCTTACGTTGCTTCCTCACGCTGTCACTCCCCGCTTTACGATCTCCAGTGCGCAAAGAGCGCCGCAATTCTCACAGTCGATATCATCTGCATTAATATATCTGCAGTGATTTCGGTAACAGATATCACTGTGGGCATACTCTTCCAATTCCTTAATGACCTTATCTGAGTCATATGCGGCAGGTACTTGCATAATATAATTCTTGAAAGCACCTATCGCAGAAATCATACCGTCACATACATCTGCCGAAACAAATCCTTTTTTATTCTTTTCCGTGATGATATTCGTCTCCTGCTCTCTTAAGTAATCCATTACAAGACTTCTACTAATCAGATCATTACTCATCTTCCCTGTCTCCTTCCTGATTCGTCGTTTTGCACACATCCCTGTCCCAGGTCTCCAGGATCTCCTTGATTACCTGGGTGCAGTATTCCTTATTCTCTCCCTTGCCCATCTGAATCACCCGTCTTTTCCCTTTCAGAAGCTGTGTCTTTGCGCAGCTCTCAGCTTATCCCTATATGCATTCAGCCTGCTCCCCTGCTGCTCCTTTACTGTCTTCTCCACTTCAATGTTCATCTTCTCTACTTTCATAATGTTTTCCTTTCTTTATGCAAACCTTAATTGTTTCCCGCTGTTCTCTATCCTCTCAGCCTTCTCTTTCTCATGGCATTACCTCCGGGAAATCCTCAAAAGACATTTGTCCTTCTACATTCCTCTTTCTTTCTCGCTCAGCCATAAAACGATCAGCCTTATACCTGTTATATTTCGCACGATATTCATAACTTTTTCCAAATATGTTCCATGCAGCTTTTACAAGGTTCGGTTCATGCGGACGTATCATTTCCAGATCCTCTACCGCCTTATATGATATCGGGCAACCACAGCACCCAGTCCTTGTAAGTCCGTATACTTCATAAGCGTCAGAATACCTGATCCCGTAGTATTCTTTATACCAAGCCTTGTCTGCGTCCGATACATAATACAGTGGGCGCAAGCGGTATTGTCCTTCGCTTGTTTCTGTGAAGCATAGCGCTGTGTTGTCCTTACGCGGCACAGACCTCATGCCTCCCTCATCTCTGCGTTCTCCAGTAATGATCATATCAAAGTCTTTTTGTACATCGTGCGCGACCTGCTTTTTGCAATAATCGCAGCATTTCGCACTGATCTGAAAATCCGGCGGATACTCATCAATAAAATCACGCATGTACTTGGAACTGTTGATCACGAGTTGAATCTTGGGTCTCGGCTCTCCTTCGGAATTACAACAGCATAAGAAATTGATCACGCTTTCACACTTCGGATATCGCTCTTTTAACTCCTGCCTCTTTGCCGCTTTGTCCTTCGCCTCTTCGTACTCCTGTGAAATGGATAACGGAATCCCTTTCTTCTGCCACTCCTCTAATCCTGCAGACATAATCTTTGAAACAAATGGTATCCCGTATTTTCTGGATGCTGTCACAATACCTGTCTTTGGCCGATGTGCTTCAATTTTTACCCCGTATTTCTTTGCTATCTCTTTTACATGGTTCTTTGTAGCCCTCATCTCCAAACCTGTGTTGAAAAACGCATATTCGACAGACGGAAGGCTAAATATCATCCTGACTCTTTCAATGAGATCAATTAAGATATCACTATCAGAACCACCGGAATATGAACATATTGCCTTCGGATGTTCCCGCAGACGTTTAGCAATAATACTTTCAATTGCCTGGAATTTTGCCGGTGCATCAAAATCTGCATAATCAGGTCTTTCCGTATAAACTTTACTTTTATAAGTTTCTTTCATTTTTCCAAAGAAGCCCGTGTACACGTCACCCCGGCCGGAGGCTGGCTCCTTTCTATGTCTTACTCTTCTAAAGCCGTCTCTACAACTCCAGACTGTTTATACTATTTTTATGCCGAGTGTGGATTTTCACCACACATGAGGTATTCCAACCTTTATATGCAGGGTTTGCCGTCTGTTGATCCGACGTCGATAAATGACATTACTGCCCAGGTTGCCACCGCTTTTCCAAATCTTACATGTCTTAACTGCTCCGGGATTCAGGCATGTATATTTTGCGTCTACATATTCCGCCATCGGCATATATTCCATCGCCCATACGCTTACCAATTTAACGTTCACATTTTTTTACACTCAAATAGTGTTTCTAATATTTTGACAGCATTATCAATTCCCCAATAATCTTCATTATCCCATGCATCATCGTCTTTAACAAACCAATCATGCCTAATTTCTTCTATGATGTCATGTGCCCTCTGTAATACCTCTTTTTCATCTTCATTAACAGAAAAAGAAACATTACTTGTACAACATACATTTGCCATATTTTCTCCTTACCCTTGTGGCCTGTCCGCTATGCAGGAAATATTACCTTCAATCTTTTTATAAGTATCATTCGCCATAAGAACTTGCAATACTGTATTGGACAGCATCGTCTTCGTACTTTCGTCAAACGCCGTCTTCACATCACGATTTACTTGTTGGCGAACTTCATCCACCTGCTTATCCAGATAGCTTTTTACTTCATCATCAATGCCAAGATGCTGCAGAAGATACTCTTCAAACGTATATTCCTTCGTTTCTGCTCTGTATCGTCCCTTATTGTACCTGTCCTTCTCAAAGCTCTTGATAATCCGGAACCTGTTATTTTCGATACAATCCTTTACGCAGCGCTTCGCATACTGGAGCAATGTAAGCTCTTCTTTCGGTTCATCATCCCAGACATTGGAGCCACCAATACAGATTTTCTCATTAACCATGAAATCCTGCACAATGTCCTTAATGATATCGCCGGTTGCACACTGAATCTTCTTCTTAATATCCTCCAGAACCTCGCTTTTGATCTCACTCACAATTTCACCATAGAGATTCTCCTTGACCTCTAACGCTACAGCCCGCATTATTCCAGCCGCAAAATTTTCCGTGTTGAACTCTATTTTCAGATTTTCTCTCTCCATCTTTACTTCCGTATTATTCATGCCGTCCTGTTCCTCCATTTCTTCCGACGTAGGCTCATAGTCCTCGTCATAATAATCATCATAATACATATTTAATTTCACTCCTCGCCATTAACTTTCAGTCAATCCAACCTCAACTCTATCTGGCCAGATTCATAATTCATCCAAACAACTTCCGTCCGCCTACTCCCCATCTCCGCATGGGACCTGAATTCTTTCCTTCTCCACCCGGAAAGCATATCATCATACATCTCCGACGCATATCCCGAGATCATGATCTTCGCTTTACTGCCGATCGCTTTCTGCAGCATCTCCTCATGCTCTTCATCCGACATTTCATGCTTATACTGCTTCTGTTTCCCGCATCTGGTCCCCAGAAGATACGGCGGATCCAGATACATAAACACATTTTCATAATCATATCTTACGATCAGCTCCAACGCCGGGGAACATTCGATCTGCACCCTTCGCAGCCGCTCCGCGATCTCGATCACCCATTCCGGCAGACGGTACCAGTTCCACAGCGCATACATCCGCTCCCGTCCCTGCACGTCATTCTTCCAGCCGACCTTATAGCCATTCGATCGAAATCCATGCCCCTGCCAGCACCGGACAAGGAACTGACAAGCCTTGAGAAATCTATTTCCTTCCGACAACACTTCCATAATCGGATCACTCTTAAACGCATCATCATACATCTGCCGGCTGTACGGCGTTGTCATAATCAACCGCGCCAACTTTTCCGAATCCTCCCTGATGCACTGGAAGAGGTTCACCACATCCCAGTCCAGGTCATTGATCGTCTCTATGTCTGATGGCGCTTTCCTGAAGAATACTGCACCACTTCCAAGGTATGGCTCCAAGTATGTATGATGCGGTGGAATCAGTTCTACAAGCTTATCCACGATCCTCCACTTACTCCCCGGATATTTCAAAACACAATTCAGTTTACACTTCTCCATTTTCACTTCAACGCCTCAAACAATTTTGCCAGCTCACACTCTCCGCAGATTCGATCCAGCATCCCTTGCGTTAACGCTGATGCCCGATATTGACAATACTCATCACACATTTTCTCCATTGTTTCTTCCAGATGATCCTCCATCACCGCCAGCCTTTTCATCACCTCTGGCAAAAGCTCCTTATCCCTGATCACCGGAACACCGGCATGATATTCCGTATATCTCACTATAATCCCTCACCTTCCTTCACACCTTCCCCGGCATAAACCAATCTAGCTTCCGCCGTTTCACATATCCCCAAAACACTTTGTAGCTGCTGTACACCCTGAAATACTTCTCCACATAATCATACGTTGCTTTTATAGACATACCAGAAAATAAAAGCTCCTGAATCCGTGAGTAGTAAGGGTCAAATACGCTGCGTCCTGTTCTTATATCACTCATTTACCAATACCCACATCCATACCGATAGCATTCCCTCCGCTCTCATCGATTCACTCAGCTCGGAATAAACCACCAGGTTTTCTGATTCTTCCCATATCCTGTCGTTGATTGATCTACCTGCAGATCCCTCTTCGCCTTCATCAGATCCGCACGCTTAATCCCATTCGCTTCACTCTTTAGGATCACCTCTTCAGAATTCATACGGCCTCCGGCAAGCATACTTTTCAAAAATTCACAGGCTTTCTCGTGATCCGATCTCCCCAGATCCTTTAGACAGTCCTTTATCTTCTCTATCTGTACCGTGTTTGCATTCGCCTTCGCAAGTAATTTCTCGGTACTCCCCGCCAGCATATCCAACAGCTCTTCGATCGCACCAAGCTTATGAAAAATATTTTCGATTACCTTGACCTCTGCCGGCGATATGGTAGAATCCGCTTCTATAAGGCTTCCCGGTTCCAATCCCAGAAGGATACACATCACCTGCTCCACGCTTTTCGGCTGCTCCCGCGTCTTGGCCAGATTGCTGATATAAGACCTGCTCCTTCCAAGTTCCAGGCTGAACCCCTCCTTCGTCTTTCCATTCCTCGCGATCTCAGCGCATAACCTTCCATAATCAATCCTCACTTTTTCTATCATTACGTCTAATCCTCACCTTTTTCCTTCTCCCATAAATCATGTATCGTCTGCACCTGCGGAGCGAACCACAAGAGAAGATCAACAATGTCCGCCCTATTTCCATATTCTGACTCGATCTTCATTGACCGGTTATTATATTCATCCATATTATGATCCGTAAGATACTGGCTGAAATTCTTCGCACATGCATTATACATATCTTTCACCCGTTTAATTTTATCCTGCACACCAACCTCCCCAACGAACCTTCTGCCCGCGATGCCCGGGTACTATGTAAATGGCGTCTCGAACTCCCATTCAACCCAACTATCGTTATTCTTATCCCATCCATAATCAACTCCCAGCTCATCACCATCACCATAGATCCGCTTAGACTTTTCATCGTAATCCAACACAAAGCCTTTCGTCTCCGTCTTTCCAAACAAACGGTTCTTCGATACCTTCAGCAACCTCTGTCCCGGATGCAGGTCCTTCCCCTTTTCATAGGCAATCGTGATCGTCGCAAGATTCGAGATATCCCCGCTTCCACTGATCTCATCGTTCTCATTCGCAGTAAAATTATTTTTCCTCTTATGCGCCACCAGAAGGATCAGCACATTATATTTCAGCGCTATCCTAGACAGCTTCTTTACAAAAAGACTTTGCCTGTCATATTTATCAAAAGCGGTCCCCTGCTCCAGATCCAACGCCGTCATGAGGTTGTCCAAAAGAATCACATCCACGCCATACTGCAGGATCACATTTTCCGTAATAGCCAGAAGGCTCTCTTTTTCATCACCCTCCACGGTCCGGTTATCATACAGGAAACATTTCCCGCGGTACCAGTCCGCAATAAGCTGTCGGTTTGTATCCGATACTTTGTAATTCCTATCCCCCCACTTATTTCGATATTCCGTGATATGGTCCCCTCCGGCAAGCTGGAAATCAATCCATGACCGGAAAAGGTAATTCGGCAGCTCTCCGCTGTAGGCGAAACCTTTGTGTCCCTGATAAATCGCATTTACCAGGATCTGGCTTGCAAGCGTAGACTTCCCTTCACCAGGTTTCCCCGATATCAGCGCTACTCCACCGAAGGGAATTCCACCATAGAGCAGCCGGTCTAACTGCCGGATCCCTGTCTGAAGCTTCGGAAGCTTAAAGATATCCACGTTCTCCACCTCCGCCAGTTCGATCACACTCTTGATCGGAACTATTACCGCATTCTCCACACATTTCCTAACCTGATCTGTCCCATATTTCTGCAGGATCTCATTAGCGTCCTTGCATTCCTTGTAATCTTCTTCCCTCACATGCTTCACGGTACATCTCAAACGCTTCGACAATTCGTCAAGCAGCGTGATCCTGTCTTTCTCATGGTCTCCAAAAACAACCACTTCCTCAAACCGGCTGATCCAGTCCCAGCAATACGGAACCCAGGTAAATCCCCTGGCTCCTGTCGGCACCGACACCGCATTCTCTATCCCGGCCGCTGCTACAGAAAGACTGTCAATCTGCCCCTCTGTAATGATCAGCCGGTCAAATTTATCATTGCACTGCGCCATTCCAAACAGAATCGGCTTACAGTTCGCCTCACACCATTCTTTGTTCTTATCCTTCTCCCGGTCAAAATCCGTCTTCCGGTACTTCACAAACTGCATCCGCCCGGCAGCATCTAAAAACGGGAAAACCAGAATGTTCGGGTGCTCCGTCTGCACAGTGATCTGATATCTCTTTATGACATCCTCCGGTATCCCTCTTTCAGTCAGGTACTTTACTGCCTCCGGCTTCGGCCTGATCGGCTCTTTCGGCGTCTTCATCTTTCGGAACTGCCGCCTTGGACGGTAATACTCATCCACCTCATTTCCAAGAGAAAAATCAAAATCCCTGGAAAGCGTCAGCATGTTCCCGGATACTCCGCAGGACCCCCGCAGGCATTTGAACTGGCCCGTCTTCAGGTTGATTGAAAAGGTGTTGAGATTGCCCCTGGAAGGTTTGGGATTGCAGTAAGGACATAGCCGAAAGGACAACTCACCGTTGTGCTCCCTTGTCCGTGCATGGATATACTTTGCAAAATCAAACGCATCCTGCTCCTTAAACTCATACATGCCTATTCCTCCCAGCCATTAGGACCATACTTCCACCATTCTTCGTCTTCACCGATCAGCTCCTCTTCTGGATCTGGATTCGGATCCGTCTCTTCTGCCTTCGGCGCTTCTGGATGTTTCACTTCCAAATAGTCCTCAAACACACATTTCTCTAAAAAATTGTTCGGCATGAACATCTTGTCACCAGAATCTTTTATGTGCAACGCGTAGTTCGTGGCGGCCAGGATCAACTGATCTTCCGTAACACTTCCAGACAGAACTAACTCACTGTAAGCCGTCTCTGCCAGATATCGTCTCTGTTTATTGGGAAAGACAGACCAAAAATCATCGAAGCGCACTACCTGCATAATTTCCTTTCCTTTACTTTTATTTACTTTACTTTCCTTTGCGGTGTTTTTCTTGGATTTACTCTTGTTTTTCTCGGATTTATAAGGGTTTTTCTCGGAAAAACTCTTGTTATTCGCGACTTTAATACAAGATGCAGTTTCCTCTTCATCTAAAAGCCAGATCTCAGCATTCACTTCAAACTGTCTTTTACGTCCTTTAACTGCCTCCTGATAACGTTTCTGTATTCCCGGTGAGGTGATAACCTCTGCCCTCTCCTGTCCGTTGCCGCCATCGGCTAACTCGCATTGTGGTCTGTTATCCCCTTCTTTTTGTATGGTAATGATAGTGTCCGGATTAGTAAGTGTCCTCTTTACGAGTAGTGACCGGCTAACCAAGAATGTCATTACCTGCTCAATAAACCCTTCCGTAAGATGCAGATCATCCATGGCATCATCCATACTCTCCGCATCCCACCTTATGTAATATCCGTTCCGATAGATCTCCGTCAGCAGATAAATATAAAACAACATCCCGTCACTCCCATATCTGGAATGAAGCCGTTTGATCCGCTTATCCGCATAAAAGAAATCCGTATCAAATGAAAAATAGAGCAATCCGTCCTGTTTAGGACGTGCCATATTATCCGTCCGCCTCTCTTATCAAAACTTCGATCCGTGGATTCTTCTTATCCACATCAAACTTGTCAGAAAATCCAACAACATAGTTCCGGCCGTCATCCTTCAGAATGCTACACTGTACAAGTGCATCCTGGATAAATTTCTTTGCAAATGCTATGTTATCACAATCCCGGCGTATATCCTTTTCAAACCAATAATACTCCATGTAAACCGGTCTTCTGATATGTACCCCATGCAAACATTTTCTTATGGCTACCGCAATTAAATCTTCGCTCTCTCGCTTTAATTTTGCGGCCTTATACCGATTTGCGCGTTCAGCCGAGATATATTCATTTAAACCCGGAAGTCTGCCCGGAATAACTAATAAATATTCCACGGCCCCTCCTTTCCGCTGGCAGTCCGCACTCTGCCAGCAAGCCGACAAACGCTACATATTGTACAGTTACATTCGTGCGGATGAATCATAATCAATAGTTACCTCGTGATACAATCCCTCAAAAGAGAAGATGCCTATATTATGCAATCACTGTAATGTGGTATCTCTCCAGTTCTTCAGCAAGCCCAGATTCCAGATATCCCTTGATCCGCTTCATGGCCGCATTCTTCCAAAGTCCGCCATCCGCTTCCACCAATTTAAACGCCGGGCCCCTCTCACTGTCCTTGATCCGGAATACATAAGCACTCTCAGGCTGCTCGATCTCTCCAAATGTCCTGTATGGTCTGAGCCTTACAGGGTTCGGAACGATCACATCCGTATTATTCGCGATACCGCTCTTAATCGTCGTCTTCTGGCTGATCCCATCATCCTTATAATTTGTCGTAGTCCCTGCCTGGATAGTCCCGGCAACCTTCATGATACTTTCCAGGTCTTCCGTTGGTATAAAATTAGACTGCAGCTCGATCAGAAACCTCTCCTGGTCATAATAATGGTCAAACTGGAATTCATTCACAATTGCAGAAGACTTCAACAGATATTCCCGGTCTCTCTCGTCGATCAGGCCAGAATACCACCTCACCTCAGTCGGGCTCACCACATGCAGGAGCATGGTCTCCCTCAGTTCCTCTGACTTCCCTTTGATATAGTCCACGACTGCCGTCAATGTATTCGCCCTGATCTCATCCGCCATATCAAAAGAATGGTAGCGTCTCAGATCCTTATCACAATATGTCTTCCCATCGATCTCTACGATCTTGGGATCCATCCCATCAACCTTCAATCCTACAACGTACTGTAATGCTTCCCTTAATCCTTCCATCATCTTTCTTCTCCTCCTATGCTATGCTTTTCTTCTCATATCAACAATTCTCTCCCCCGAAGGCTTCTCACCTGCAGGCTCCAGGATCTCACCCGTATCCGCATCAAACGGCCGGCCATCTGCAGATACCTGCGCTGCCTGTGCGTCCTCTATAGACATCTGCCCAGGAATCTGACCTGTCGTAACCTCGGCAACATCCACCTCTCCTGTACGGAGATCCTTTCCCATACTAAGGGCAGTATCCGTTCCAGCAGCCGGCGCTAAGGCTGTCTTAGTCTGAATGTCTATTGGAGCAAAATTCCTGTCTTTGTTTGGCTTAAACGTAATCGTCACCGTAACTTTCCGCTTTGCCAGGGCATCCGTATTGGGATCCTGGATGTTCTCCGTCACTTCCTTAAATGCCCGGTTTACTTGTGCACTGAACGCGCCATTTGCCAGTGTTTCAAGATTCACGTGTCTCATATCCTATCCTTCCTTTCTTCCATACTATTGATAAAAGCATTCTTCCCTACGCTCTGACCAACCAAAATTTCCACTTAACTGCTTAAAAATCTATCCCATACTTTTCCCTCAGAATCCTTCGTTCTTCCGGCGATGCGATTTCCGCATCCGCCATCCCTACATCCCTGCAATCCCCCACAAGCCCGTCAATCAACCGGGACATTTCCGCCGTATCATAGGTACTGCTTCCCCGGAGCATGATATAAGTCCGGTACATCACTCCATCATTTCCCATCCTAACATCCGAAGTAGGCTTTAAATGATACACCTGGGATTCCATTACCTGCTTACTGGCAGCATCCGTATCTGGAATGGGAATTGGAAGCATCTTCCCGTCCACGATTTCCATAAATCCATGCTTTGATAAAAGAATGTTGTGAAGCTCTGCATTGGATGTTCCCAGGATTCCCGCCAATTTCGTGAGAAGCGCCCAATAATATCTATTGGCATCCAGACTTCTCTTACGCCTATACGGCTTAATCTCCAGACTCAGCTTATCGCAGTCCTTCAACTCTTCATACGCCTGTCCAAAGTCTTCATTCGGTTCAAACAGAATCGTCAGACGATGCGTCATAAAATTAATGATCGGCTGTTTCAGTTTCCCGGTAAACTTCATTAGGCTGCACACTTCTCCTTTACCTGTTCAAAATGCTGAGTGATATTTTCATGCTGTGACACCGACAATTGGGATAAATCTGAAACCTTGTACGCGTTGCATACCTTCGCTTCATCAACCCCATTGTCCTTGAAACGTTTTCTTAGAGCCTCCAATGTCTTTTTATCAATCAATTTCTTCTGGGTGCCGCCTTTGGGATCCCTGTTTGAACCCGCTGCATTCTGGCTCTTCTGTTGATTCTTATTCGCGCCTGCATTTCGACTCTGCTGTTGATTCTTATCAGCCTTTGCATTCTGACTCTGCTGTTGATTCTCATTGGTATCCGCGTCCTTCACATCATCCAGAAGAAGCAGCCCATTCAACGCATATTTTCTGGCGTAAGAAGAAGCGGTTCCTGTGATCTGTGAGGAGTCCATACCCTTCTTGGACTCCTCCTCCCTTGCAAAAGATTGGTTCGAGACAGATTCACCGCTCTCACAATCAATCAGTGTTACGGTAGCTTTGATATAATACCGGTTACCAATAAATATCAGATCGTCATTGACTGTCACTGTACATTTATGCGTCTGTAAAATCGGTTTCAATGTAGATAAGATATCCTCACAGCTCCGGTAATCATAATTACCAAACTTATTGTGCTGGTTCTTCGGTACACTTATGGATGACTGGATCTTCAAAAGCTTCTCATGTACCGCCATCAAACATCTTTCCTTTCATAATAGAGTCCCCAACTATTGAATGCCATTTCGACCTCCTGAAGTTCTTCCATCGTTCCAACAACCACATATACAACCTTCATAGACTGTTTCTCAGTAAGCGGCGCTGCTGCAGCTTCATCCACTGTCTTGATTTCCTCTACAGCCTCTCTCTTCGCTTCCTTCATGATCCGCTCTTCCTCAGCGATCCGCGCCCTCTCTTCCCGGCGTATCTTCTCGATCTCTTCTCTTCGGAGCGCTTCCGCCCTCTCTGCTTCCCGCCTTTCCTGCTGAGCCAGGATCTCCTTCTTCCTTGCCTCATAATCATTGATATATTTCACGGCAGCGGCAAGATTCCGGTTTGACATATACAGATGCAGCGCTTCCTGCACCTTGTCCGAATTCATGGAAGAAATCACAGAGATATCGCCTTGTGTCTTCGTAACAATCTCAGAAATCTCCTTCCTGACCGTTTTCATATTCGTTGTGGCATTGTCCCACTTCGCACCATAGATACATTCCAGGGGTATGTAGTCCTGCAGGTCATCCAGAACCAGTTCATTGTACGCAGCTTCGATCTCTGCTTTCTTCTCCCTTACCCGCTTCTCTTCAATCTCTTTTAATTGACTATCCATACGTGCGATCGCCTTATCAATAATTTCCAAAATATCATTCACTTGAGAATTGAACTTATCGTAAGGCTCCATATATGTTTTTTTGATTCCAGACCTTCCATCTGTAATGGACTTTCTATACTTCCTTAAATCCGCAATATCACCTTTTAAATCTTTTTTCTGATCTTCTGTAAATACAAGCCCCTCAAATTCCTTTACCCTTGATAATACCTGCTGCTTTGCAGCTTCAAAATCAACATCAATGGTTGCCGGGGTCTGAATAACCTCGAATCTCAATTCGTTCATGCTCCAATTCCTCCTCGTATTCTCTATAATGATCTCTAAGCCTCTCACGAAGGCTTTTCCTGGATGTAAAGTATTCCCGCTCCTCAGATAGCATAATGTCCTCCCATCTCATCATTCAGACAATCCCTGCATATGACCTCCCCGTCCATGGTTGCAAGACGGTTATCTGGATACAATTCACATCCACATCTATCACAATGCCTGGGCGATTCTTCTTTGATTTCCTTGCGCCCTTCCGCTTCATCCCGGCATCCACACCGCTCACCCGGATCCAAATGATCCCCGCAGTCAGGACAGATATATCCGTACATCAATCGTCATCCTCCTTCGGCATCGGAATCCCCAAAACAGACGCAAGAACATCTGTCTTAACCGAATAACTTGCCGTCTTGATGATATATTCGACCGCTTTCAGCTTTACAGCCATATCCATGTGTTGTTCATTAAACTTCACGGATTCTTCTAACCGTTGATTCTTATCCCGTAACAACTGATTCATTTCCTTTAGCTGCTCTATTTCCTGCTGCATCTGCAAAATCTTTGCATCTTCCATTTCCTGTTCTCCTCCTTCATCATCTTCTATGCTTCACCCAAACACTTCATTAACTCTTGCATCACTGGTGAATACTCGAATTCTTTCACAAACTCTGGATTTTCCTTCCTTATGAGTTCGTATTCCTTCTCCAGTTCCACATCCTTTCTCTTAGCATGAGCAATAATCTCATCGAAAAAAATATTTCCGTTTTCTTCACCTAAATATTTACAAAAAGCCTCTCTTACCGTCCTTACAGCTAATTCAAGCTCCATAGCAACCTGTTCTGGTCGGCCAGTAACCTTGATCGACTTTCCAAAATCTTCTACAATTATCATTTACAACCAACTCCTTTTCCGCTATAATAGCGGTAGTTACTCATTGGAGCGCTTTAAGGTTTCCGCCTTTTACAAGCGCTCTTTTTTGTTATCCTGCGAAAAAACATGCCCCGCTTCTCCAGGTATCTGACAGTACGCCCGAGCACATAGCCTATCGTTACAGTGACTACGCCTGCCAGTACCCATCCCGCATGCCGTTCCGGAGACATCCCCACCATGATGCTTAAGGACATCCATACCGTCCAGAGCATCCCGATCCGGATGAGGTCTTTCGCCCTCCTCTGCAAGATTGGGCATAATTTCCTCCTTCTCTTGAAATTCTTCAGCTTCATATCTCTACTCCTGCTTTCACTTGCTTCTATCGCTCTTCTCTTACCATTGCTAAGATCTGCTCATCTGTAATTCTCCCAGTTTTCCTCAAAGCCCGAAGTTCTCCAAGCTTAACAAGCTCTGGCTGTCTTATGTGCTTGTACAAACAACTTTCGCTGACGCCAAGCACCTTGCATAACTTGTCCCGCGGGGTATCAATCATTATATGCTTCATGATCTTACGGAAATTATCATCTAATTTTTGAGTACTTAATGTGATCTTGGGCATCTATCTCACCTCCTCTCATTGGCAAATGTTTTACTAATCAATTACATCTGTTTCCACAGGAATCCACATTTCAGGATTGAAATTCAGAGTATATTTATACTTACTGACATCTCCAGCGGTAATATCCTCAACAACATAAGTTACGTTGTCACTAAGACCAATAAAATGCTTTTTATACTCTCCTTTTTCATCTTCCACAACAACTTCCAGTTGATTATCAGATGTATCTGCCGTAATGGACATCTTTCCTGTCATCTGGAAAAGTACATCTCCTTGTAGACAATTAATTACTGTAACTTGGCGGACATCATTAAAGTTATCTGCTTCTAATGAAAGATTATGAGAAACCTTTGAAGCCTCGTTACATCCAGAGAATGCGAACATTGTCGATACTGACAGCAATAATGCCAAAACTTTCTTCTTCATTTCTACCTCCGTTATTCATTCCATTGAGATGTTATCAGTTCAACTGTAATATCATCACAAAACGCCGATATTTCTGATTTGTCACCATCTGAACTTCTTGACGAATATCAGAAGACATACAAAGAAATTAAAGAGCATAAAGCTAAAACTTATGGAACGAAATGGACTTACTAACGCCTTGTAAATTTCTGTTATTTCATGGCTATACCTTGATAATCCATCATCGTATATGCCCTTGTTAGAAGCCTTATGCAGTAGTTCTGCCTGTTCAATAAGGCTTCTTTCTATTTTATTTCTTTCAGATATTTTCAACACCTTTTATACCACCTCCTTCTCTGGCTCCTCTAGCCGTCCAATCATATCTCGGCTTTTCAGCATCTCTGCACCGCTTCTCATAATTAATAAACTTTCCTTATCAAGGAGCTTCAAATTTTCAACTGTTTCTTTGATGAGTTTCTTTTTCTCATCACTCATGTTTTCACCTCTTTCGATATTTAATTATCCAAATTGTTGTTTTGTGATTTTAATATATCACTTTTCAACATTAATGTCAATATATTTTTTGTTGCAAAGTGATATTTTTTGTGATATAGTAATACATGAAAGGAGGTTAAGCCATGACTGAAAACGATATTAAGATTTGTGAGCGTTTCAAAAGAGTCAGAACATCTCTTAATATGAAACAAGGTGATTTTGCAAAAGAGATTAAAACTACACAAGGCCATGTTTCTGATATAGAAAATAAACGAAAGGGCGTTTCTGATAGAGTCGTTGAAATCATATGTTTAAAATATAAGATAAATGAGGTTTGGTTCCGAACTGGTGAAGGCAAAATGTTTATACAACTCCCAGAAGAAGATGAAGTTGCCGCATATGTGTCTGACTTGTTAGAGGACGGTGGAGAGAACCCCCTTTATCTTATTATAAAAGAGATAATGCATACATATAACGAAGTATCACCGAAATCACAGGAAATTTTATGTGATTTTAGTAAGAGGCTTTTGGACAATTTAAGTCAAAAAAAGGAAAGCTAATGCTTCCCCTTCTTTTCCAAATGTCTTTTTATAAGTGTATATAACTGCTTTAAGAACCGTTGATCCTCTATCTGATCCAATTGTTCAAGCATTTCATAAATGATACTTAGATCGTTGTTCATATGTATTACCTCCAGCATTTAACAAACACACGTTCGAAATTCCTTATTGACATAATACTACTATCTGCGTAAAATATCAATTGGAAATTTCAAACAAATGTTCGATAAAATGTTTGTGTATATTTTTTGTGATATAACCGCTCCGGCGTTTATATAGATTTCTCAAATGTAAGGTCGAATCTATCAAAAGAGAAAGAGGTGTTATATGGGGTTAAGATTTCGAAAAAGTATCAACGTAGCTCCTGGTGTAAAGCTGAACTTAAACAAGAAAAGTGCCAGCATCACGGTAGGTACGAAAGTGGCTCATTACACCGTTAATTCAAACGGTAAAAAAACCGCAAGTGCAGGTATTCCTGGAACCGGATTAAGTTATGTATCGCAAACAGGTGGAAGCAAAAAACAAAAAACGAAAACTGATATCAAATCAAATTCTAGCCCCGCTCCTAAAAATAAATCAAATTCTTCCACATCTCCTTCTAAGAAAAAGGGATGCGGTACATACCTTTTATGGATATTAGTAATATGTTTAGCATTAGCCGCTTCTGCCTTACTTTGGATTCCCGGCATTATAGCTATCATTGTTTTTGCTGTAAAAAAAGGAAAACATAAAAAGAGAAACTTATTAATTTCCATTGGCATTACTCTAATTTCCATTGTAATTTGTAGCGGCTTAGTATCAACCTCAATGACTAAATTAACTGGTATAAAAGTCGAATGGGATGCCAATAAATACGATATTACCGACTCTGCTGAAGTAATGATCTCGCCAATACCTAATACCGCCAAAATTGAGACCCTGTCCTTATCAGAAAATTCCATAGCTTCTCTAAAATACAAGGATGGAAAAGCCATTGTTTCTTTTAAAGCTATAGGTTCCGATGATCTCTACTTCATAGCCAATAAAGATATTAACAGTAATACTAAAGCAATAACTGTCATTGACAAAGAAGCGGAACGCATTGCTCAGGAACAGGCACAACAAGAAGAAGCGGAACGCATTGCTGCGGAACAAGCAGAAGCTGAGCGTATTGCTCAGGAACAAGCAGAAGCAGAACGTATCGCCCAAGAGCAGGCACAAGCCGCCCAAGCTGCTGCCCAAGCACAAAATTCTGCCAATAATTTTAATACTTATGACAATGCATCTCAGCAACAGACGACAAGCAGTTATGTATTGAATACGAATACAATGAAGTTTCACTCTCCTGGATGCAGAGATGTCAAAAAAATTGCTCCACAAAATTATTCAACCTATGACGGCACAAAAAATGACATTATTAATCAAGGCTATTCTCCTTGCGGCCATTGTAAACCATAAATAACAATATTTCTGGAAAGAAAGGACGTGATCACATGCCAATGCCCCAGGAACGTACTTACACATCCGAAGACTACTGGAATCTCCCGGAAGGACAGCGCGCGGAGCTGATCGACGGGAAGCTGTATGCTATGGCTCCGCCGAACCGGATACACCAAAAACTTATCATGGAACTGACATCCGTAATCCATAACCACATAAAGAATAAATCTGGTTCTTGCGAAGTTTACCCTGCCCCGTTTGCTGTAAATCTTGCGGCAAATGATAGGGTATGGGTAGAACCGGATATCTCCGTTATCTGTGATAAAAACAAGTTGTCAGACCGCGGATGTGAAGGTGCCCCAGACTGGATCATAGAGATTGTTTCTCCCACTAATCCTAAGAATGACTATACTATCAAATTATTCAAATACCGTACTGCGGGCGTCCGGGAATACTGGATAGTAAACCCGATGAAAAAGGTTGTACAGACATATGTTTTTGAAGGTATAGAAGAATCGGATGTATATCTCTTCGAAGATGAAATCCCGGTTTATCTTTTTGATGGCCTAACTATCACGATCTCTGACTTATTATAGAAAAACCGCCCCTGCACCAACAGAGACGGTTTCACATAGATGTAACTCGCAAACCAGAGGATTACGGTATATCATCTACCTTCAGCAAGTAGATTATACCATAATCCTCCACAATTTACGAGGGTTATTTTTTATACCCTTTTTTAGGAGGACTATAATGCCAACAGCAAAGAAATTACCTTCCGGATCCTGGAGATGCCAGGTATTCAGCCATTATGAATATGAGAAAAAAACAGACGGAACTATTAAGAAAAAGCGAATTTATGAATCCTTTACCAGTGATGATCCCTCAAAAAGTGGTAAAAAGAAAGCTGAAGCGATGGCCGCTGAATTTGCGCTTAATAAAGATAGAATCGAACGTAGTGATCTAACTTTCAAGGAGGCCTTAGAAAAATACATAGATTCCAAGAGGAATATCCTATCTCCCACTTCAATCCGTGGATATGAAACGTTGCTCCGCAATGCATATCCTTCCCTACTAGATATTAAAACAAAACGGATCAATCAAGAAATGGTACAGAAGTGGGCGAATGAATACACACTGAATCATTCTCCCAAAACGGTAAGTAATGCGCACGGCCTTCTCGTGTCTGTCCTATCCGTATATGAGCCATCCCTACGCTTAAGAACCAAATTGCCACAGGCAAAACAAAGAGATATTTACACTCCCTCAGATGACGATATTACAACGCTCTTGAAACACATTAAAGGTACTGAATTGGAAAAGGCGGTTCTTCTGTCTGCTTTCGGTACCCTGCGTCGTGGGGAAATTTGCGCGCTGACTGACAAAGATATCTCCGGCAACACAATTATAATAAACAAATCAATGGTACGATCCAATAACGGGGGATTTGTCATTAAAACGCCAAAGACAACCTCCAGTTATCGTGAGATTGTGTATCCGGACTTTGTAATAAAGAAATTTGAAGGCATCGAAGGGCGTCTTGTAAATATGTATCCTGAAGACATCTCAAAAAACTTTGGCAAAATACTAAAAGATGCCGGACTCCCACATTTTCGCTTCCACGATCTGAGACACTACTCGGCATCCATCATGCACGCTATCGGCATTCCGGATCAATATATTATGGAAAGGGGTGGTTGGAAAAGCGATAAGGTTCTGAAGGCAGTGTACAGAAATATAATATCCGATGAGCAGAAGAAATTTACGGATCAAATTAATTCTCATTTTGAAAGTATGCAACACAAAATACAACACGAATAGAAAAAACGCCGTAAACACGGCGTTTTACAAGTGGACCTGGCGGGAGTTGAACCCGCGTCCGAAAGCCCATCCACCAGAGCATCTCCCATCACAGTCATTACTTTATCATTCCCTCCGCCAGACGCCTAATGACAGGCTTTTGGTTTCAGTAGCTTCATAAGTTCTTCCATTCCCTCAAAGCTTCGGAAACGAAGTGCTCCGCCTCATTGAAGCCGGTGACTTAAGCAGCGGATGACTTAAGGCCGACTGCCGCTTAAATTAAGCAGCGTACGCTAATTCTCTATTGTCTGCGTTTATATTTAATTGGAACTTTTAACGTAGTGTCCCGCTACGGATGGCTTCTCCAACTTCCAGACCCCCGTCGAAACCAGTACAAGCCCTGAATAATGCTGTAACACTGGCTGCAGACTGTCTTCCTTTGTTGTTATGTTATTTTATTATATGGACTAAAACTGCTTTTGTCAAGACATTTTCGAACAGAAAGATTCTTCCATAATATCCATCTTACCCTCTTACATTAAGCATCTGCATCTGTCCATGAACCGACACCTCGACCGAGTCTGCCGGGAAAAACACACAGTCCCCCTTATAGATATTCAAAATATTCTCCTCCCACCGGATCACTCCGCACCCATTCATGCATAACAATACACGAAATGAAATACTATCCGCCCGAAAATATACTTTCTGCCTTCTCTCCGTATTGACCAGCATACGGCAGACTTCAAAATACTTACAGCGGCACAGTAATTCTTCCGCAATCCCGGGTCGGTATTTCAGCACACGCACCGGCTGTCTTGGCTTAGCACTGCCGGTTAGATCCGCGGCATCTAATGCCTTATCTATATGCAATTTACGCGTCTTCCCATACTTATCAACTCTTCCATAATCATACAGACGATAAGTAAGATCTGAATTCTCCTGGATCTCCGCTATCAGCACGCCTGCCCCGATTGCATGGATCGTTCCTGCTTCAATGTAGAAAACATCATCCTGTTTCACAGGAATCTTCTGCAAATATTTGCCGATCGTCCCGTCTGAAGCCGCCTTTTGCAGAATACTTTTCTCCGTATCCTGGTAAAGCCCGTATATGATCCTGGCATCCTTTGAAGCATCCACCACATACCACATCTCCGTTTTGCCGGACTGTCCCTCTTCGTAAAGCCTTGCGTATTCATCGTCTGGATGTACCTGTACCGAGAGATCGTCCTTAGCATCAATCAATTTGATCAAGATAGGCAGTCCATTCCCAACCGCCGGGTGGGTTCCCAGGAACTCCGGATGTCTTTGCAGCACTTCAGCCAAACTCATACCCGCAAATATACCGGTTGCCGCCAGACTCATACCCGCCGGATGAGTGGAACATTCCCATGTCTCCGCCAACGGCTCCATATCCATATTCTTCGCAAAATCATCCCTAAGCCGTCTTCCTCCCCACAGGTAATCCTTACCCGCCGGTCTCAGCAAAAAAGGCTGACGACGCTTGTCCGGCAAATGTTCCTCAGCGTTCGAGTTCATATTTCTGTTTGTCATATACAGTAATCTCCCTGCCATGCTGAATCTCTATCAGCTTGAGATCTGTGTCGGCGATCACTGTATGGCGGCACCCGGCACTCATTGCAACCACATCGCCGGCCCGGATCTGCTGTTCCATCCCATCTACGATCGTCTTTCCGTTTCCGCTGATAACCATCCATACCTCATCCCGCTTCTTATGACTATGATAATTCATGCTATGGCCTGATCTTAAAGTAACCTTGATGGTCATACTCTCCTTCTCCACATCTAGCACTCGGAAATTCCCCCAGGACTTCTCCGCAAACATAATCTGCCGATCAATCTGGTCAACAAATGGTTTCATATAAGAACTCTGATGTTTATCAGAGACCAGTATGCCGTCCGGAGACGCAGAGATGATCACATCATGAAGTCCCATTGCAAGAACCGGAACCTTGATCTCATTAATAATGTGGACATTCTCACACGTTTCATCCATCATTGCATCCCCGATGATCTCTTCTTCCATAGCCTCGCTCAAGGTGTTCCATGTACCCAGATCCTTCCACTGCCCGTTAAACCGCACAACCTGAATTCTGTCCTCTTTCTCTGCCACAGCATAATCAAAAGATATCTTCGGCAACGTATCATACCGGTCAAACAGTTCCTGATAATCTGTAAAATCAATCTGTTCATGCGCCTTTTCCAGTATATATCTAAGCTTATACGCAAATACTCCTCCGTTCCACAACGCACCCTGACGGATATACTCGCTTGCCTCTGCAGATGTTGGTTTCTCTCGGAACGCAGCAACCCGCGCTGTCTCACCTGCATTTTCAGGGATAATATAACCATATTTTTCACTTGGGTATGTAGGTTCAATGCCCATAAGCACAAGATTGGCTTCTCTTTTATCGGCCTGTGCTGCCAGTCCTTTCAGCGCCCTGAAGTAATCTTCCTCCACATAAGGATCGACCGGACATACCACTACACATTCTTCCGGGTCTACCTTCTTTATATCCGCCAGATAAGCGGACGCCAATACGATTGCAGGAAATGTATCCCTGCGGCAGGGCTCTACGGATATCCCGATATCCTCTCCAAGCTGATTGTGAATGGCCGAAACCTGGCTTTTTGATGTAGCTATCGTCACTTCCGCACTCGGATCTACAGTCATTAACTGTCGGTAAATGCGCTGTACCATAGACTCGTAATTGCCTTCGGCGTCTTTAAATATCTTGATAAACTGCTTGGAACGAATATCGTTGGATAACGGCCAAAGACGTTTCCCTGAGCCGCCGGACAGTAATATAATATTCATGCTCTCCCTCCTCGCTTGCAGCAACACATCAGTACCGATAAAATCATCTACAACTTTTTTAAAAAGTCTTCATAGGCCATCCGGATTCCGTCTTCTAATTCCACCTCATACTTCCATCCCATCTTCTCTGCTTTGTTTACATTCAACAACTTCCTGGGAGTTCCGTTCGGCTTCGTGGTATCCCACTTGATCTCACCCCGATACCCTACGATTCCGGCAACTAATTCGGCAACTTCCCTGATACTATGCTCTCTGCCTGTTCCCGCGTTCACCGTCTCATTACCGCTGTAGTGATTCATCAGAAACACACACAGCCTGGCAAGATCGTCTACATACAAGAATTCCCGCAGCGGACTGCCGTCTCCCCAGCATATCACCTCTGCCTGATTATTTACCTTAGCTTCGTGAAACCGCTGGATCAACGCCGGTAATACATGCGAATCTGTTGGATGATAATTATCGTTTGGTCCATACAAATTGGTCGGCATCACAGAAATAAAATCCGTTCCATACTGTCGGTTCAGGAATTCACAATATTTGAGACCCGAAATCTTCGCCAACGCATACGCTTCATTCGTCTTCTCAAGCTCACCCGTCAGAAGACAGCTCTCCGTCATTGGCTGCGGTGCCATCCGCGGGTAGATACAAGAAGATCCTAGAAATTCTAACTTCTTACATCCACTCTTCCATGCCGAATGGATGACATTCATCTCTAAAATCATATTCTCATACATGAAATCAGCCAGAGCATTCTGATTGGCAATGATTCCGCCTACCTTCGCCGCCGCCAGAAACACATACTCCGGCCTCTCCTCTAAGAAAAAAGCTTCTGCAACACTCTGACGGCAAAGGTCCAATTCCTTGTGTGTACGAGTCATTATATTCGAATAACCCTGGCGGTTCAGTTCACGAACGATTGCAGAGCCTACCATACCGCTGTGTCCGGCTACATAAATCTTCGCGTTCTTATCCATCACCGCCGTTTCCTCCGTCCTGTTCCTGTCATACTCTTTTTCACTCTTTTTTTCATTCTTTTCATTCATTACATCTCTTCCCTGGCCTTTGACGTCTTTGCTTCCTTACACCCGTCTCCAGCTACTCCTCCAGATTCATCTTGATATGTTCTTCTGTTCACTTAGCGGCAGCTTTCCCCATATCATGCTTCACCATAATCCGGACAAGCTCTTCAAAACTGGTCTTCGTTGGATTCCATCCAAGCTCTCTTCTTGCCTTCGCCGGATCTCCCAGAAGATTCACTACATCAGTTGGACGGTAGAAATCAGGATTTACTTCAATAAGAGTTCTGCCTGATACCTTGTCAATCCCTTTCTCATCCATACCTTCCCCCTGCCATTCCAATTCAATGCCGGCGTACTGGAATGCCAGTGCAGCAAATTCTCTGACAGAATGCTGCTCTCCTGTTGCGATCACATAATCCTCCGGCCTGTCATTCTGCAGGATCAGCCACATACACTCCACATAATCCTTCGCATATCCCCAGTCCCGGAGACTATCAAGATTACCCAGATACAGCTTGTCCTGCTTCCCCTGTGCTATACGAGCGGCCGCCATCGTGATCTTACGTGTCACGAACGTCTCCCCCCTGCGCTCGGATTCATGATTGAACAAGATACCGGAACAGCAAAACATCCCGTATGCCTCGCGGTATTCTTTGACGATCCAGTAGCCATACTGCTTGGCCACGGCATATGGTGAATATGGGTGAAACGGTGTCGACTCACTCTGAGGAACTTCTTCTACCTTCCCGTATAGCTCACTGGTAGAAGCCTGATAGATACGGCAGGATTTCTCTAAACCGCAGACACGCACAGCCTCAAGAATCCTGAGCACGCCGGCAGCAACCACATCCGCGGTATATTCCGGCACGTCAAAGGAAACCTGGACGTGAGACTGAGCTGCAAGATTATATATCTCATCCGGTTTAATCTCTCTGATAAGCCTGACAAGGCTCAGAGAATCGCCAAGGTCTCCGAATCGCAAATGGAAATTAGGCATTCCTTCCAGATGGGCAATGCGTTCTCTGTAATCAGAGGATGAGCGACGGATCATACCATATACTTCATAACCTTTTTCCAACAGGAATTCGGCCAGGTAAGAACCATCCTGACCGGTGACTCCTGTGATTAATGCTTTCTTCATCATATACCTCTTTTTCTGAAATCCTTATACTCTCTACCAAATATTTCTTAAAACCGCAATTCCCGTATATCCTGCAGAGTTTCCCCATATGGTTTGCCCTTCCCAAATAATAAAGTTGTACCTAATACAAAACCAGCTACTCCCTTTGGCGCATACTCCTGGATCTTATCCGCACTGCAGGCACCGTCCCAGTATATTTCAAAATCCATATCTTCTTTCAGTGATAACAGCTTCGTGATCTTCTTTCCTACATACGGCAGATACATCTGTCCCGCATTCCCCGGATTCACTGACATTACCAATACCTTCTTTACAATGCGGAGCATCTCCATGACCGTTTCTACAGAAGTACCCGGATTGATGGCAATACCCGGAATCATTCCTGCCTGAATGATACTCAGCAATGTCGTAGAGGGGTGATATTCCGCTTCCGGATGGATATATACCGTATCTCCTTCTCTCAGACAATTCAAAAACAACTGAATACGGTTATTGGGATGTTCAATCATGAGGTGGACATCCATAGGCTTCTTCGTAGCGCCGGCTATGTAACGCATATCATTTAACGACATGGCAAAATTGGGAACATAACGTCCATCCATGATATCTATATGGAAGGAATCAATTCCTCCTCTATCCAGCTCTTTTACTTCTTTTTCCAGATTTCCATAATCAGCACACATCATGGAGGCCATTAAATCAAATTGCATAATCTGTGTATTCGACTCCTTTTCTTCATTTAAAAATTGTAAGCAAATATTTATAACGCATATAGAACAGTCTCTGTGCTTCCCTCAGAATAATGCCGGATGTACAACTTATAATCTGCTCGCATTTCTAAAATCAACCAAGGTATCTCCCATATATCCTCCAGCTTATGATAGACGCAGACTGCAAGCTTCGGCTTATACTTTATAATCGTATTTCTTGCTCCCTCTATCGCATTCTTCTCCGCCCCTTCGATATCCATCTTAATAAACGACGCCCGCTTTCCGCGCAGTATTTCATCTAACGATACCCCTTCTATTTTCTCCGTATTCTGCTCTCCGTCCAAAACAATGTGTGCATCGGCTGTTCCATTTGCTTCAAAAAGCAACTCCTGATTTCTATCCCACAAGCCTTTATCTATAATTTCGTAATTTCTTATATTTCTTGATTGGAAATTATTCCGTACTTTCGCAATATTTCTTCTATCTGGTTCAAAGCAGTATACTTTTTCATAATTTCCCCCGCATTGCTCTACAAATCTTACCGCGGACATACCGTCACAACTCCCGGCGTCAACAAAAACTTCATCCTTTTCATAGGTCAGGTATGGAAGATCAAAATACTGCCGTCCTTCCGTTGCATCATACCAGGCCGTTCCATCAATTATGTTCTCATCACTGATTCCCAAGTCCAACAGTTGTCTGCGCATCTCATACAATAAAGTCTTAGACGGCAGTATGACCTTCTCTCCCGGATAATTCTCCTTAAAATATTCCGGTCTGATCACCGGGCTTCCCATACATGCACTGTTTTTTACCTTGCTGTCTACAAACCCTCTCCATGTCTCCTGACCACCAGTTTTCTCATACAGAGTCCTCCCGTATGCACCTGCCCCGAATATCCAGATTCTCCCTTTCAGTTCTGAGATCCTTTGTTTTAATGCGCTCCATCTTTCGTCAGCTTTAACACTTTTTCTGAAATCCTCAGTCATTTTTCCAAGGAACATCTCATCTTCTGTCATGCTGTATAAAAAGCGAGCACAGAAAATCTCTTTCGATATATCATCAGAAATTGACTGATATATTTTTCTGATTTTATTTTGTTCAATCATTGTTTTCCCTCTTCTCATATCAGAAGCCTGCATCCAACATGCTTGATGTTAAGTTTATTCCGATTATACATAAAATACAAAGTACACAATGATTCTCCCATAAATCCTATGTATCTGTCAGAACGCTCATTTCCCTGCGGCACGCTGAGCTGTTCTGTTCTCTCCAAAACAGGAAAAAGCCAATTACAGTAATCTAACAGCACCTCCCTGCGCGCCAATACAATATTGTAATTATACATATATTCGCTCCTGAGTATCTGCGGAAACGCCTCCGCATATTCCGGATGAAGCTCTTCTAACGCTTCCAGCAGCGCCTGCCAGTCTTCATCTCTTAGATATCTTTTATGATGTGTCTCAATATTCGGCTCATAAACCATCGGATATGGAAGTACAGCGTCTACACCATTATTCAATAACCGCATCATGTCCTCATCGTCTATTGACAGGATTCTTCGATACTGGAACAGACCATAATATCTGACTCCCCTACTTTCTGTTTCCATGCACAACCTGTTTTTCCAGAGCCAGTACAATCCTGTTAATTCACAGTAATTCCCGTTTTTCCCAGAAATCCCCTCTCCGTCACAGTCAAGAATATCCGCCATCTGTTCCTTACACAAGACAGCTCCTACCTGTATCGGAATGACCCACAAAGGCAGATTGTAACGTCCGCTTAATGGCTTATCTTTATAAGACTTTGCCATATACACTTCCATATCCGCTCTTCGGAAACCAACCGGAAGTGCTGACAGCGGCAGATACTCCCTTTCAGAAGAATAATAGTATCCCAGCAGATCGGCCAAACGCCTCGAATCCATCCTTACCAAATAGCGAAAACCTTGCAATTCAAGTATTTTTTCCACATCAGACATTACATTTTCGGGTGTCGCTATCAAGACTTCTACATTATTTTTCTCTTCCTGTGAAAGTTCCTTGGTAAATATCTCTGTTTCTATAACCGGAATGCCGGCCAGCTTCGGAGCATTATTTCCTCTTTCTGATACAAGAAAACAACGGACAGCCCGCTTGGGCCGACAACTGCATATTGCCTTATATACGCTAAGTGCAATTCCCTGCGCACCAAATATCACTAAATCCATAAAAATCTCCTATCTTCCCATCACAACTGATTATTACAGTTCCGATTTCCTCCAATCTGGCTTTGTATTATGGATAAACTCTTCTGCCAGCCATCTGATTTTTCTCACGTCCGCCCCCATTGATATCGCATAATCCTTCATCTGCATTGCCGCCCTCTTACGGCTGTTCGCAATCAATATCAGATCATATCTGTCGTTCCATGCTCTGATGCACTCCGGCGGCTGGATTGTATATTGGGAATTACGGTAACTTTCCCATTTTGAATCAATCAATGCAACTATTTGAATTTCTTTTTGTTTTCTGAAATACTCAAATACATTTCTGCCCATCACTCCTGCACCGAAAATAATGATTCTGCTTCCCGGTAAAATCCTTCCATAGGGCGGGTATTTACTTTTTTCCAAAACAGAATACTGATGAAGTAAGCAATAAGCTTTCTCATACTGCAGCAGTTGAAAATTCAGTTGCTTTTCAGCATTACATCCTTTCCATGTACTCCGTAAACTTCTACATAAATTATTAAGTCCAGACGTTTCTTCTTTCAAAATAGTCTTTGTCTTAGAATTTTCATGCTGTATATAGTGATATGCACAGATATCCGTTATACATATTTTACTTGCCATCATAACACTTGGATATACCGCCATCACGTCTTCTCCCATACTTATAGACTCATCTATCTGCATTTCTACAGCTTCCATGATACTATGTCGGATTAATTTGTTGCAAAGATGTGGCTGCAATCCATATTCAAAAAATTCACCAGAGTAGATAACTCTGTCTAAAATATCCTCTTTTACATAGCACCCCGGCTGAATCTGATTCAACACTTTCTCACTATTCTGACCAATCTCGTGGAAATGTCCTGCCGCGACAATATCTGCTCCTGACTCTTTCTGCTCTCTTACCATTTGTTCAAAATAGTCCTCATCTATCCAGTCATCACCGTCTACCCACCCGATAAATTCTCCTCTTGCCCTACACGCACCTTCCTTTCTGGCACTCTGAACACCACCGTTTTTTTTATGTATTACTACGATTCTCTGATCTTTTTCCCTATATTGATCACAAATTTCAGAACAACCATCTGTCGATCCATCATCCACCAGGATGATCTCCATATTCTCATACGTCTGATTGCAAATACTTCTCAAACATACATCTAGATATTGTACAACATTGTATATAGGAACTATAACACTAAGCATTCACCGACTCCTTTATTTTCTTCATTAATTCTGCCATCTTCCAGATATCAGCAGACAATTTCATCTGTAACATATCCGTAATCTGTTGTTCATCTTGTACCAAACTGATGACAACCGCATCAACCTGCCGCAATTCCTCTTCCGGCGAATATACTGGAATCTGCTCATATAAAAAGGGGGCATTAATATCAATAAAATAGGAAACCTCAAACTTGTCCATAGCGAGTTCCTCATAAAGCCTTTTCCCTAAACTGGTAACTCCATAAACTGCTATTGACCGATATCCTCTTTGTCTCAGATACTTCGATATATGTATACCACAATTCCTTAATGAAACCCACGCATCATAGACGAAAGATATCCGTTGAAATTTCCCCATAAGAAACAGCCTCTTCTCCTCAATGTTCCGAACCGTTTCCTCTAATATTCTGATATCTTCCTCTGAAAACATTTGAGATTTTCTTATAATTTCCAAAACTTCTAACTCTGATCGATGCATATCTAAAGTCCTAAGAGATGCATTGTTGCCATCCACAACATGCTCAAAAAGTATTTCATCATTCAACGCGAATGATTTTCCTTCATTTATCATACAGAGCCAGAGCATCCAGTCATCTGCTCCATTATTCTTTAATATATTAGTCTTCCAAATATCTGAAACAGCTTCCTTTCTCATCAATACCTGCCCGGGTGATATGATAGAATCTCCCTCCTGAAACATATACTCTTTACAAATGATTTCTTTAAACGGCCTGGTCAGGTTATAAAAAGGCTTCTCCTCGTGAATCACTCTGCATACAACAGCATCACAATCACCGATACTTTCCATCTGGCTCTTCAGATATTCCGGAGCAATCTTATCATCCTGATCCAACAGTAAGATGTAGCTTCCTTTACAATATTCTATCCCTCTAATCCGGGCACTCTGAACGCCTTGATTTACATCCGTGTTTAGTACAGCTATATCAATCCATTCTGATTGATATTGCTCATCCAACGGATCATCCGGGGCATCGTTGACCAATATTAATTCTATTTCTAACCTATCCTTTATGCATTTTCGGCATTCTTCTGCCTGATGAATAAGCGATTGTATATACTTTTCTCCATAGTAAACAGGAACAATAATACTGACACGACGCATATTTCCTACACCTTCTCCCTCTCATTTCTAACCCTACACATAGATTCAACTCAATATCTGCGCGATTATACATTCAAAATATCCATAATGTTAATGTAATCACATTCTAAATATCCTTTTAAATCTCTGACAATTGAAAAATACTGTTCCGGGATCGTAACAATTATCTTCGAAATGTTTAATACTTTCAATTCTTCCAATTGCTTTATTACTATGTACTGCCTATATGAAAACACATTCCTATCTATTACATAATGAATGCTAATTGATAAATCTTCCATTTTATCAATCCATGCCATGCCTAGAATTCCCAATCCATATACTGCTACTGTATCTTGCGAATGTATCTGATCTCCAATAAATCTTTTTACTCGTTTATCCGAGCACATTGCCCTTAAAATTGCATTGTGATTTTCGAATCGCTTTTTCATACGATTAATATGCCATAACAACTCAAAATTTTTGTTGTTTCCAATATCTTTTTGTTGTATTTTTTCTTTATAATAATTTAATTCTTTATCAGTATTTAGCGTTTGAACATCATCTAAAGCATATTGGAGCAGGGTATTTTCCAACACTTCTTCATTATTAAATTTTTCCAACATATATAATTCGCTGTTTATACGGTTTTTCATATGGCGATTAACACCTGCGGGCGATGAATATGCTTCAACCAGTATCTCATCTATATATTTAACTTTTGTAATCTCTGCTATTCTCAATGCCAGATCCCAGTCCTCTATGCTGCGCATTCCCTCAGAAAATCCTCCGATTTGTACCAAACAGCTCTTCTTTACCAATATAGTTGGAGTTCCTACAACATTTCCCCGTCTTAACCTATTATATATATTTCCCGACAAAACAGTCCGATCATCCAGCCTTGATGGAATACAAGATTTTCTTCCATTCTCGTCCTCGATAGTATAGGCACAATATACCATGCCAATCTGCTTATCCAACGCAGAAATTTGTATTTCTAATTTTTCAGGCTTCCACAAATCATCACTATCTTCAAATGCGATCAACTCATAACGGGAACTTTTTATCCCAATATTTCTGGCAACTGCAGGGCCTACATTTTGTTCCAAATGAATATAACGAACCCTTTTATCTTCAAGAGAATTAACATAATCTATCGTTCCATCTGTCGATGCATCATCAACAATAATCAATTCTAATTCTCTATGCGTTTGGTGTAAAACACTCTCTACAGCATCTGGTAACTGTTTCATTCTATTATAAGTCGGTAATACAACTGAAACAGGAATTTCCCCATTCATTAATCAATCTCCATCATTTTTATTTTACTATTCAAAAAAATTTCTAATAAATTTTCTAATAATTCTTTGGTTGATATTATCTTATATTTATACTGTATAATTAAATTCTCTTTTTTCAGCAAAGAACTCTTTCCCTTTTTCATCGAAATGCCGCCCTCTGAAAAATTAGCTAACACATCTGGTATTTGTATAAATCTAACGTTCCTTGTTTCATAAAAGCGAAGCATAATCTCATAATCTGCGGCTATTTTTAGCCACTCTGAAAACATTGCATATTTACAATATGTTTTTCTTGTCACAAAACATGTTGGATGAGGAATCATTCGTTCTTCAAGCTCTTTGTGATTCACTTTTATTTTCCTGCAGCGGTTTCCTCTCCAAGAATTACAATATCCATAAATAACCTGATAGGGGAAATCACTCATATGCGCCACTACCTTTTGCACCGCATCCGCCTCATAAAAATCATCACTGTTAATAATTCCTATAATCTTTCCTGACGTCATAGATATTCCTTTATTCATCGCAGAATAAATCCCTTTATCTTTCTCTGAAACATACTTTATATTTCCCATACCGGCATATTCTTTAATTATATCTACCGTATGATCTGTAGATTTGCCATCAATAATAATGTATTCAATATTTTGATATGTTTGATTCAATACACTTTCGATGGTTCTGCGTATTGTCTTCTCACTGTTATAGCAAGGTGTTATAATAGAAACCTTCACATTATCCACAATTATATCTTATCTCTCTTTCTTTAGCCAAAGACTTCCTTCCCCACAACCAAGCAATTCCCCAATTAACTCGGCACACTTTTTTGATAACATATCTCCAAAAAACTGAACAGAATATTGTTTATTATTCATTAAAAAAGCTCTCAATATATATGCTTCATTATATGCTCTCCCCTCATAAATCCACTTTGGAGGATATATAAACGGGTACATAATATCATGAAAATGAATATATACTCCCTTTGATAAGAGTGGTAAAATATCAAAAAATAAATAATTGACATCTGAATCCATCTTAGAAACATGGCTTGAATCAATAAACAAAATATCATTTTCCCTCAATTTATCAAAAAAATTTCTCGAAATATCCTGCAAATTCTTTTCAATAATACACAATTGATCAGTTGGTCTTAATAAACTCTTCAATCTTCTTGAATCCGGTTCTATAGATATAAGTTGAATTTTATTATTGAAATAATTTTCATTTACATCTAACATCACAGCTGTTGAATATCCCGATCCAACTTCTATGATCTTATTCGGTTTCAAGATACGCATCATATAATACAATGCATCAGCGCTCCCCTTTTCAAACCACTCATTATTGTAGAAATATCTATATTTCATTACAGGCTTTTTATCCTCTGGCCATTCCGGTAAATTAATTTCCTTCATTCGCTCAATTAATTCTGATTGCCGCCTAATATTAAAATCAATATCTAGAATCTCTTTATCCGTGTTAAATAATTCATTTTCTTTCTTGTGAACGTCTACTATATCAGGATACGGTGACTCGTAATGATTAAATGGAACAGCCTTTTCATAATCTGACTCTTTCAAAACATGAGGTCTATAATATTTATTTTTCCATAACCATTTATTCGCACAAACAAGATTATTGAACCCACTTTTTTCTAAATTCTTTATAATATCCTTACTATCATCCGGAGATATCAATACCATTGCATCCGCATCCCTGGCCCCCTCTTTTATAGCCTCATTCACACTCAAACATTTTAATCCTCTAATCCCTGCTGCTTGTTTTTCTTTATCATTATCAATAAATGCTGCTATCCTTTCTTCTTTTCTATGTTCTGTCAAAAAATCTAAGAGTTCTTTTCCATTATTCCCCCCTCCGAATATATATATTTTTTCTTTCCATTCCATACTGTTATTTCCTCCTAATTTATACTTTAGTTTTTAATTTTTCCACCTTTGTTACATGTCATATAAAATATCTTCCAGAGAAATAATCGGACAGGAAATTTTTGTTGATAATGTTGACTCTATTTCATCTATAAAGGATATGGCAGTTACAATTACCGCATCAACCTCTTCCAATAAATCATCCATATAAACAACAGGAATATCTGCATGTATTCCATCTGCTTCTTTATCGATACCATACTTGACCGTTATATTGCTGCCTTTGAGTTCATCCAAAAGACGCTCTCCCACATAACTTATTCCATATATCGCCACAACTTTATAATCATGCTTTTCTAGATAATCTGTCAAAGTCTTTCCTTCCTGTTTTACCTGAATCCAGCGGTTCATCATTAAGAATAATGCCAGATGCTTGTCCGACATTGCCTGTGCCTTATTTGCAGACTTATCTATAACTTTTCCCATTGCAGCCACACCAATCACTATTCCTGCTAAAGTTGACAATATTGAAAGTGTTCCTTTTCTCATCAGATAATCCTCCTTCATAAGGGCATTTTAACCATCTTTTCTTATCTCACTATATATCTCCAGTAATTGCTCCAGATTACGTGATTTATCATATAATAGCTCTGCCATTTTTCTTCCATTTTTTGAAAAACGTAATGCAAGATAATCATTCGCAAATATCTTACATATTCTTTTCGCCATACTTTTCTCATTCATACACGGATATAAATATCCTTCTACCCTGTCTTGTAATAAAGTGGGTATCCCTCCGACATTCGAAGCAACGACAGGCACTCCCAATATCATAGCCTCACCAATCGAATTGGGTGAATTTTCAAGTAAGGACGGCATAAGCGCTACATGCGCTTTCAACAATCTTTGTTTTACTTTTTCACCTGTCAACAATCCCACAAAGACAATATTCTTTTCTACATTATATTTTTTTATCATCTTATTTATAAAATGTCCATATGGAGTATCCTCTTTTAAAAAAGCTCTATTTCCTGCCACATATACCTTTACATCAGGATATGCTTTCTTAATTAACGGAAGAGCAGAAAGCAACACATGTAATCCTTTAATCGGATAATTCCCCTGGCTTATAAATATAGAATACCTTTGGATATTCTCTATATTCCAGCTTCCCTCATAAAAAACATCTCTTAATGTTTCATTACAATGATAGTATCTGCATACAGGATTTATTTTCTTTGTACACGCTTTATCCCACTCTGTACGTCCTATTACATGCTTTACATTAGATATGACTTTTGTCTCATTCCTGCCTCTCCTATAGAATTCATACTTTTCTGTTAAAATGCACTGATATCTATTACCCGCAAATTTTCCAGTTAATTGTTCTTTAACAGGAATTCCTTTTGTATATACTTTAGCCAATTCAGAGACTAATCCCTGCAGAGATACAATCACATAATTATTTTTTAATAATATAAATATACATTCTAAAGAATGGGCGAATTCAGTCCCAAAGATATGAATGATATCCGGATTTATCTCTTTAATCATTCTGCTAAGATCAGATTTTTCTTCTTTCTGAATTTCGTATGGATTTTTATGCCGATGATAAAATCCCCAAAAAGTAATACCATCATTCATTTTTTTTGCTGTCTTTTTAAATCTGTTCTGCGGAAACGCATAATGAAAGATGATATCTTCTCTGTTCCGCAATTGATTTGAAATTCCTGTAAGCCACCCTTCGTTATAATTCCTAATGCCAAACATATCTTGAATTTCTGGCAACGGGGTATTACATATCCATAATACTTTTAACATAATATGATCTTTTCCTTATCTCTTCTTGACAACTGCCGTTATGATCTGCTGGTAATCATCATCTTGGCATGTCAGATCTTTCTCATCCATATCTTCTGCCGCAAGTCCATATAATCCACTTACAGCTGTCTTTACATTTCCATAAGATTTTACTTCTACCAACTCTACATCATCACACATCTCAAATAGTCTTCTCAGAGAAACAGTAGTGAAACTCCAATAATGCCCCCATCTGTCCATATCATATCTACTAATCTGCGTTATTCCAGAAACTGTAATAAGCGCTACTCCTCCCTGCTTTAGAAGTCTGACTGTATTCTTAGCCGCTTCTTGCACATCAAAAATACACGGCAACGTCTGCGTTAAGATAAAACAGTCCACCATGTTGTCAATAATACCTTCCCCAGTCTCTAAATCTGCAATAATATGATTACCGTCTGCAGAATCTGATACATGCATACAAATACTTTCTCTCACATCTGTTCCATATCTCACTGTATACTCCCGTTCTGCCACTTCCAATACAGTTCCCCTGATATAATGTGCATTTTCTGTGAGAAACTTTTCAATGTAATATCTATCAATGGGAAGTCCCCTTTCAATGCCAAAGATATGACTAACCGGCTCAAGAGGTATATCAGATATCGTATTTTTCTTTCTGCACCGAACCGTTCTCTGCTTAAGTCTGTTCCAATCCTTTTCATCCCTTATCTTTTCTGTAAAATCCGAGGAACGATATACGCATATTCCCTCAGAACTACACTTAATCTCCCCATCTTCGAATAATACATTTTCATCATCTAGATAAGGACATATATTCCATCCAAGGACAATCTTGTCCCACTCCTGATATCCTATATGCTTCAACTCATCCAATATATCAAATAAATTTCCTTCCGCAGCCATTATATATAAAGCATCATATTGATACCGGAAAATTTCCTGCGGTTTTATTATATCTACTCCCTCAAACATCCCCGTCTCTTTGCCAGATATGTAAGCAATAATCGAATCTTTGGGAATGCCCATCTCTTTTTTCCTGTAGTAATTACCAAATCCCCAGACTAATATCCTCATCTTTTCTCTCCTCCTTAAAACACCAGAATACTCCCTTACCTAATTTCTTATCAGATGTATCTTATTGATCCCCTGTGCCGCCAGCTGTCTGCATATTTCCATGCTGAATCGGTTATATACAATATATGCTGCGCTCCCATAGCATCTAAATGCATACCCTGGACTGACTATTTTTATCCCCTTCACTTCTCTCCCTTGCTTTTCCAGATTGTTATCACACACGCAGATCACTTTGTTCTTTACGTGCATTTGTTCCAACTTGTCCAATAATTTTTCAAGTTCTTTCCCGGCTCCAAATATAGCAATTCCTGTTTCATTTATATGAAGCTTTTTGTCATTTTCAATTCTCCCAATATACTCCATATCCTTCTACCTCAACTTCCAAAACATGTCGATCTTATGGACAAACTCATCTATGTTCCAATTTCTCACAATATTCCGTGGGATCTGATAATTATCACATTGGCAGGTCCAAAGTCCCGGAAAATTAGAAGCCGCCTTGTAAATCTGTTCTTTTTTACATATATCTATTGCCACTTCATCATAATCATTCTCTGCCCCAAACGGATACGAAAAAACGGTAATTTTACGTTCAAATATCACTTCTAATTCCTTTATTGACTGATGGATTTCATAAAATTGATCCTGCTTTTGCAGATTTCTGAGGGAAGGATGATTCACCGTATGTGCGCCTATCGTTAACAACGGGGAATCTATCTTGACATATCCGCTCTGCATTGCCTGGTTTTCCCTTCTTCCTACATTGCCAGCCTTACTCCACGTCCTGAGCTGTTCCATCCAATTCATTCTTTTCGAAACCGTAATCTTGTCATACATTAACCAGTGCAAAGTATCATACAACTCTTCCCTGTCAGATAAAGTTTCTGTCGGCCACTCGCATGAAAAAAAATCGTCCTCTAACCGAAACTTTTCCTTATATTGTATCTGATTGTTTAGCAAAATTCTCTCAAGTTCATCCCACCAGAATTCTTCGGGGGTATTTATATTTCCTGTAGATACAAATATTGTAGCAGGGATATCCAATTCTTCCAGTATAGGTAATGCGTTGATAAAATTATCCATATACCCATCATCAAAGGTTATGCATATGGCATCATCATTTAACTCATTCCAATCTTGTTCAAATTTCACTATCTGATAGTTCTTTTTCAAATAAGACATCTGTCTATAAAAATTAGTTGGAGTTACAGTAAGTAAGTTTTTATCATATTCTAAATCAGTTACTCGGTGATACAGCAATGTAAGAACTTTACACATTATACATATTCCTTTCCGAACATCAGCTACTAATAAAAATACTTTTTCTTTTCTTTTACTCCTATCGTTCTACCTGTTTTGCACGTTTTACCAATATTCCTGCGTCACGATTGCAATATTCACATGCCAAAGGATATTGTTTATCAAATAAATACTGAATACATCTTTCTTTCACATTCTCCCATTCCATCCCCCTCAATGCCTCATTTGATAAATCAACTTTGCAACGTTTCAAGCTCTCTGGTATTAAGCCAAGATTCACTCCATGTGCAATTCTCGGACAAATAAAAAGCTTACCATTCATAAGTATTGTACAGGTTTTTCCATCTATACATTCGTCAAACATCTTCTGATGCTTTTCTTCCGAAAAACTATAATGTTTTACCTCTCCATAATCTATCCATAACGTATTGTTGTTAGATGTAATATCCTTTTCTTCAATTATTACAGACTCTATCCCATATTGAGAAAATACCCTGACAGCCTCATCTTGCTTCCTTGACAAGTCTCCATAATTACTAAAAATCACATAAAATCGTCCATTACTTCTCATAGCCCTAAGCGTATCTTCATTAGGAATAATCGTGCCATTTGTTATTGTCTGAAAAAAAAATCCGCTCTTCATCCTTATACCGTAATAATATCTCCCGCATCAACTCTTGATTCAATAAGGGTTCTCCGCCTATTAAATCTATGCAGCCTATGTGACAGCCTGTACTTAATAAATTATCCAGTGATTCTATAACCACATCACGATTGCAATTTCGAGGCGCTTTATATAATGGCATCAGGCTTCCGCACGCCTCACAATTCAAAGTACATATCTCTGTTATCACAACATCTAAATGCCCCAAATACCAACCATTATTAATATATGTCTTTAATTTAATACCGCTATCTTCGTACCAATAATGTCCTCCAATTTCTTCAAAATCATGCCCGTTGACATCACGAATATAAGATGACAGTATCTCTTGCGCAGTATATATACTCTCGTTATTTATTCCATACTTTTTTTATCTCTTGTATATATCGACATAGTATTTACTGCTTCCCAGAATAATGTTCGTATGAGAATTATTTTGTAAAATGTTTGGACTATAAATCGCTTTCCCCATTAAAAATCCGCCCTTTTTGTACGAATCACAAAAAGCATAGTTATATATACCGCATTGATTGAATTTGTTAGCAATTATTTTGCCGTCATTTCCCGCACCGTATATTATTATTTTTTCACCATTCCATTTATCCGTCCTAAAATCTTTCAACATCTCTTTATCTTCCTTTCTATAATCCGAATAGCAATATTAAAAATCGAAGCTTTTAGACATCTTCACTGCAATTAATTTTATACTTAACTCTCCTTGAAAGCATAAATCAATCCATTATTGCCTTCTCTAAAATTGCAGTACATATATTGATTTTCCCTCAAAATTTCAAGTATTCTCTCATTACCATCATAATGCCATTCCATCATAATTACTTTGATTCTACCAAAAAGAGTACATTCATTTATTCTTTCTATAATCCGATATTCTTCGCCTTCACAGTCTATTTTTAATATCATATCTTCCTGTTTATGTATCTGATATATTTTTAAAAGAATGTTTTTTATATCTTTTACTTCAACCTCTACTTCCATATCATCTTCTTTTGAAATAAGTTCCCAATCTTTATAATTTCTCCTTGCTTTCAGATTAGCCTTCGCATCTGTACTTTGACCACATGTCATATTTTTATTATAAATTATCCTTCTAATTTCATCGGTATCACTTATCCCATATGGATAAGCTTCTATTCGTTCTCTTATAGAAGGATTCAATTCAAAATTCCCTTCTGCTTGAGCAAAAGTTTCCGGAAACGGCTCAAACCCGTACACTTTCATAACATCATTGCTTTTCGCAAAATAAAGAGACGCTCCCCCCACATTCATTCCGATATCAATAACAATTTTTTGCCCCCTCCCACTCCAAAAATCATAACATCTATTTTTAAGAATATCTCTAACATTAACAAATTCATCTATATTTTTAGACTTAACTAAGAGATCACCTTTCTTTTGAACAATTCCTCCATCAGAAGAAACCTCTAAATATTCGTCCTCCTTATCTATTTTCAGATTCATCCCCAATTCGATCTTATACGATGGAATGGCATATTTTTCTATTAATATTGATATAACTTC
>Ga0137308_100204_pt1 | contig 110872 bp, 116 predicted proteins | sample Inofrocosms_June_FD_97181 | JGI IMG/M metagenome (GOLD analysis project Ga0137308, IMG submission 97181) | Mouse cecal microbial communities from Vienna, Austria - N-Acetylneuraminic and N-Acetylglucosamine D2O microcosms_June | ecosystem: Host-associated > Mammals > Digestive system > Large... | reverse complement strand
AGCAGAATGATCTCCGCTGTGCCGTCTTTGAAATCATAGCGGAGTTCGCCCCAAGCGCCGTCGCAGTCCGCGAGATATTCGTAGATTGCGGCGGTTATTTTTCTGCTACACTTCCGCTGGGACTTTAAGCGTATGGCAGTCTCCCGATCTGTTATTACTGCAAGAAGTTGAGAACCAGGGCAAGGGCGACAATCCCCAGCATCATCAGCACCAGCGCAACGCTGATTACTGTGGACATGATGTTGACGGCGCTCCGGCTTTCCTCGCTCTTTACGCAGATCACGGAGAGCAAGAGGCCCGCCAGCGCAAGGACGATGTTGCAGATCGCCCAAACCATGCGTACACCATCCGGCAGGGTGATTTTCAGGAACACGGGGACAAGGGTTGTCAGCGGCAGCAGGCTGACGATCAGCGCCGCCAGACTGAGCTTGTGGAATTTTTTTGTGGCTTCCATAGGATTACCTCATTTCCTTTTTTCCAAATTGTGTGATTGACAGGGCAAGCAGAGCAGCGAATACAGCGATTGCACAGGGCAGGAAAGGCATCAAGGCAAATGCGGCATCAGAGGTTTCCGCCGTAAAATCGTGGAGGGAACAGGACACCAGATAGCCGCTGTAACAGTAGGGATAAGCAATCCAGAGCGGCGTGTTGGCGACCAGAATACCAGGGATAACCAGCAGCAGGTTCAGCCCCACGGAAAGCAGAGGCTTTTCAAACAGCACCGTGATTGCCCACATCGCCGCCAAACATGGGAGCATCGTCAGAAACAGCCCCACGCACCATTTCAGAAGATAGAGAACGGGCAATGTTTCCGTAATACCCATTGTGGAAGCAGCCAGCATACCGGCGACTACAAACACCGCCAGAAAGACCACCAGTTCCATAAGCAGATAGAACATCAGGACACAAAACTTTGCCAGGGAAAGGGCCTGACCGCTCACCGGCAGGGCCAGCATTTTCAAAATACTATTGTTCTGCGTTTCCCGCCCTGCAATCATCACGCATACCACAATCATGCTGAACGGCAGCAGATAGTAGGCGTAGACCAGGGCGCTTTGAATAAACATAGCGGGCCATGCGCCCAAGTACTCCGGCGTGAAGTACCGGCTTAACGCCGCCACCCCGGAGACCACTACCAGCAGCGGGGCAATAAAAATCAGCGGAACGATCTTTGAGCGTTTCACTTTCATAAACTCAATGCCGAGCAAATCCAAAAAGTTCATGCGGCTCCTCCTTTACTCATAGCGCAGATTTTTTGCCATCCACAGCCCAATGCCAAGGAAAAGGAGCGTTTCGACCAGAGCAAACAGCACCACCAGCATATCGGGCTGTGCGCTCATAGCCACCGCGGGCTTGAACATCACAAGGAACGGATGCACCATCAGGACTGCCGCGGCCGACGGTGCCAGGGCCATCCCGCTCAAAAAACCGGCAACTCCCACGCCGAGGGGAACCCACATATTTTCAAAGCGCGAGGAAATCAGCACCATAAAGGACAGCACCGGCATGGATGTGATGAATGAATAGGCCGTAAAGCGGAGCAGCGTTCCCATTTCAAATGTCCCTTGGGGCAGATCGCTCATTCCGATTTTCATAAGCGCCAGATTTTCCAGAGCCACCGCCACAAAGAGCATGACGGTCAAGATCAGGAATTTGCAGAGATACATCCCCGGTACGCTCATGGGGAGCATATACATCTTCTTGATTGCGCTGCCCTTAAACTCCATGTTGTAGACCATACAGGCCGCGACAACGATACCGAACAGGTTCAGTATCATAATCATACCGTAAAGCTGGGTCAGCAGTACGTCCATCGGGGCCAGCGGGAGACCCAGCAGCGTATCTTTTCGGACAAGGAAGTTGACAAAGGCATAGGCCGCGCCTAAAATACCGACAGCCAGCAGCACCGGGATCACCCCTGTCCGCTTCTCTTTCCGCAGTTCGATCACAAGCGCCCTCATAGCTTTGCCCTCTGCTTTCTGGCGGCGTTGTCCTGCTCTACGATGGAGAGGAACACATCTTCCAGGTTATCGGCGGACAGTCCCGCCTGCCTTGCGCTGTGCCGCAAATCATCCAAGCTGCCCTCAAACAGCAGCCGCCCATGATTGAGGATGCCGATGTCGTCCGCCATCAGCTCTATTTCCGACAGCATATGGGAGGAAATGAGGATGGTGCAGTCGTACAGATCAGGCAGGGATTTCACCAGATTGCGTATCTCGTGGATGCCGGAGGGGTCAAGGCCGTTGGTCGGTTCATCCAGAATGAGGATAGGCGGACGGCCCAGCAGCGCCCCGGCCAGGCCAAGCCGCTGTTTCATACCCAGGGAATACTTCTTGGCCAGGCGGTCTCCAAATTCGGACAGCCCCACCAGCTCCAGGGCGTCCTCCACGGTGTTTTGACCCAGGCCCAAAATCCGGCGTATCACATCCAGATTTTCCCGGCCCGTCAGGTTGGCGTAGAACGAGGGGGCCTCGATGAAAGAGCCGATCTCCCGCAGGATGTTCAGCCGGTCGTTGGGAAACTGCTTCCCGTCAATGATGAAACGGCCCTTTGTGGGGGCGGTCAGCCCCAGGAGCATCTTCATGGTGGTGGATTTGCCCGCTCCATTGGGGCCTAAAAGTGCGTAAATACTGCCCCGGCGAACGTGGAGGGAAACGTTGCTGACGGAGGTGAAATTTTTGTATTTTTTCGTCAACTGCTCTGTGGCGATGATATAGTCCATAGACACATCTCCTTTCTGCCCCTATGGTACAGCATCAACCTGACTTCTACATTCTCGTGTCCTTACTTTTACCTTACTTTTTCATAATGGCGTTCACAAAGCGGGTGGGCCGTGTTATAATCAAGTTGCAAGTTGACAAATCGGAGTTAATAATAAGGAGGAGACTGAAATGCCGGAATTGTACGATATACCACTCACCTACAGAGAAGGTACGTACCGTGTGATTGATTTTAGTAAGGACATTGACAGAGATGGCGTTATCTCCTTTGACTATGACACACAGTATCAAATGCTTGAATATGACATTCCTGTTGGGAAAGAGCGGCGTGAGATGACTCTGTACAGCGTACCGGAGGATGAATTCATTCGGACGCTGCGTGCCGTCTATGACAAGGATGGAACACTTCAGAAGATCACAGCTGTGCTTGAGGGCTGCGAAACACTTTTATACATCCGCTATGAAAGCGAGGAGGATGCTAAGGAGAAAATTCGGAAATTTGCTATCCGAAATGCAGATGTCATAATCGAGCAGATTCAACAATGCACAGATGCTATAGCAAGGCTTTTTATCGACTACTACTGTGACAGCGATAACATGGATTACCATGCAGTGGTTGGCACTGCGGCGCAAATGGAGGAGGTAAGACAGAAAGGGCTTTATGAGGATTCCTGCGACTATTCCGGCAACTACTCGTCTGAATATATGGAAGGCGACGATAGGATGCTGATTACGATGGTGCGCTGTGCCGAGGGGCATCCGTCAGAAAATTTTCGGTATGCCATAGAAATCATGTCGCAGCATATTGAGAAATATGCTTTGGAAGCGTTACACAAGACGGAGGATTTCAAATTTATCTGTGCGGAATATGATTAAGAAACGAGTGAAAATAGCGGAAAGAAAAGTGTTATCATGCGTGAGAAATGATGTCAATTTTCCGTTTATTGGGGAGACACTACGATGGACAATTCATTTTTACACAGCAAAAAGCTCCTGCTGGTCGATAACGAGCCGGAGCTTTTGACAATGGTATCAGCTATTTTAGCGGACGAGGGCTTTGGGCGCCTTTTGACCGCCGCCAATGTGAAAGAGGGAATTGCCGCCGCCAAAGCGGAAAAACCTGATTTAGCGATTTTGGATGTGATGCTTCCGGACGGCGACGGCTTTTCCCTGATGGAGCAGATACGCACATGGACGGATATTCCCGTGATTTTTCTGACGGCCCGTGACGAGGCGGCGGACAAGCTGGCGGGGCTGGGCCTTGGCGCGGACGATTATATCCCGAAGCCCTTTCTGCCCCAGGAATTTCTGTTGCGGGTCTATGCGGTTCTGCGCCGGTGCTACAAAGAGGACGCGGCCGTTTTGAGGCTGGACGCCTGCACGGTGGATTTCAGCCGGGCCGAAGTGGATAAGGGCGGTGAGATACTTCCTTTGACAGCAATGGAACATAGGCTGCTGGAAACCCTTGCGAGGAATGAGGGCCGTATCGTGACCGTGGACACGCTCTGCGAGGCCCTATGGGGTGACAATCCTTTTGGCTATGAAAACAGCTTGAACGCCCATGTGCGGCGCGTCCGGGAGAAGATTGAGGCTGACCCGTCAAAGCCTGTTTCCCTGCTGACAGTCAAAGGGCTGGGCTATAAGCTGCTGGCGAGGAAATAATGCGTGGAGGACAAACAAGGGCCATGAAAAAAATCCATTCCAAAACACATTTGCTTTTCTATGTCCTGATAACAATGCTGCTTGCCTTGATCGTATGGACGATTTGGGGAAATACAGCGCTAATGGCAAATTCAATTACTCTTTCCGGCAATCAGATACCCTCGGAGTTTTCCGGGTTTAGAATTGCACAGGTTTCTGATCTGCATAACGCTGAATTTGGAGAGAAAAACTCGCTTTTATTAAACAGGCTTTCCGAGAACAAGCCGGACATCATTGCAATAACGGGCGATCTGGTAGATGCACAGCATACGAACATAGATGTTGCTCTTTCTTTTGCTGAAAAGGCGGTTCAAATTGCGCCGGTCTATTATGTGACGGGCAATCACGAGGCCAGCCTGTCACAGTACAGTGAGCTTAAAACAGGACTTGAAGCCGCTGGCGTGATCGTTCTTGATGACAAAGCAATACAGCTTGAACACAACGGCGGTATTGTCACTTTGATGGGACTTTCAGACCCTAATTTTACCGTCAAAAGTAATATCTTCGATGAAGTCCCCGCTATGATAAGCACCAAGTTGAACGACCTGATGGAAGATAAGGTTGGCTATACGATTTTGCTTTCACACAGGCCGGAATTGTTTGATACCTATGTAAGCTGTGGTGTTGATTTAGTTTTAAGCGGTCATGCACACGGCGGGCAATTTCGGTTGCCACTGATCGGCGGGCTGGTTGCTCCCAATCAGGGATTTTTCCCAAAGTACGATGCTGGCCTATATTCAGACGGCGGCACAAATATGATTGTCAGCCGTGGCCTTGGAAACAGTATCATACCGCTTCGTTTCAATAATCGGCCTGAAATCGTATTAGTAGAGCTTACGGCAGATTGACAAGCAAAGGGGTGAAATAACCGATGAAAGCATTTGGAAAATATATATCAAAGTATCTTCTCTCCTTTTTTGCCTTTGCGCTGGTTCTCCTGCTTGTCAACATTCTGGCATTTGCCTTGACGTTCGGGGGTATCGTATTCAGGGAATACGGTTCGGCATCCCCGGCCAATATGTTAGAGGCCGTAGCCGCTGATCTGTCGGCATCCAGCATATCAGAAGAAACGAAACAAGAGTTAAACAGCAATCATATTTGGGCTATGCTGCTTGATGTAAACGGAGTTTGTGATTGGTCTGTATCTTTGCCGGAGGAAATACCGAAACAGTACACCATTCAGGATGTGGCCCTGTTCTCGAAAGGCTATCTGCAAGACTACCCTGTTTTTGTGCGGAACACAGATAATGGTCTGTTGGTGTTGGGCTACCCAAAAGACAGCTTTATGAAGTTGACAGGAAACTACTTCCCAATGCGGGCGATTAGGATTTTCCCGCTCTTTATAACCGGCATCCTGGCGATAGACATAGTGCTTCTGTTTTTGGTCTACTACTTCTCGAAAAGAAAGATTGCCAAAAAGACGGAGCCGATTATGGCTTCTATCAAAACACTGTCCACAGGAAAACCTGTTGATTTGTCCATTCGAGGCGAGTTGTCGGAAATTGCAGATAGCGTCAATCAGGCGTCCCAGGTGTTGAGCCGGCAAAACCAGGCCCGCGCCAACTGGATTAGCGGCGTTTCCCATGATATACGCACACCACTCTCTATGATTATGGGATATGCCCAACGGATTGCCGGAGATCATGGAGCCAGTGAGAATATTCAGCAGGAGGCAGAAATCATCCGGGCGCAGAGCGCAAAAATCAAAGGCTTGGTGCAGGACTTGAATTTGGTATCGCAGTTAGAATATGAAATGCAGCCGCTCCATAAAGAGCCGGTACGCCTGTCCAAATTACTGCGCTCCTATGCGGCGGATTTGCTCAACGCAGGCATCGGTGAGAAACATTCCATCGAGGTTGAAATTTCTCCCGAAGCGGAAACCGCGGTGATAGATTGTGACGCCCGGTTGATTTCGCGGGCTATCGGGAACCTGGTGCAGAACAGCATCAACCACAATCCGCAGGGGTGCGATATTTTCCTGTCCCTTGACTGTTCATTGGAAGATAGTTCTATCACAGTTGCGGACAATGGCGTGGGTATGTCCGCTGAAAAATTGCGGGAGCTGGAAGAAAAACCGCACTATATGGAAAGCACCGATGAACGGCTGGACTTGCGGCATGGGCTGGGGCTTTTGCTTGTAAAGCAGATTGTAGAGGCGCATGGTGGGGTGATGAAAATTGAAAGTGTGCCGCAAAGCGGATATAAAACGATTTTGACATTTCGTAGGCTGCTTTCTCTTGAGTGATGTATTTCGCAAATAGTCATGCCATTGAGCTATATTCTTGACCAAATTTTGACTTTCTCCCCATATGATGAAAGAGACTGGAGGTGTTCCCATGGCATACAGAATTTTGATCGTGGATGATGAACCTATCCTGACCGAATTGCTTTCCGCCCATTTGCAGGATCACGGCTATACGGTTTCCGCAGCCAACAGCAGTGATGAAGCCCTGGCGAAGCTGAATACAAAGCCAAATCTCATTCTGCTGGACATCAATATGCCGGGGATGGACGGTCTGGAGCTGTGCAAGGTCATTCGGAATCATATCGTTTGCCCTATCCTGTTCCTGACGGCGCGGATTACAGAGCAGGATAAGGTCAACGGCCTGCGGGCCGGAGGGGACGACTATATCACCAAGCCTTTCAGCTTGCAGGAACTGCTTGCCCGCATCGAGGCCCATCTGCGCCGGGATGAGCGGAATAACCGCCCGCCGGAGGTCGTGACATCTCAGGGGCTGATTATCAATCTCTCGGACCGAAAAGTATTTTGGAACGAGCAGGAGCTTTCCTTTTCCAAGAGAGAATTTGATATCATCGAATTTCTATCCTCCAACCCCAATCAGGTCTTTGACAAAGAACGTATCTATGAGGCGGTATGGGGCTATGACGCGGAGGGCGACAGCAGCGTGATTAAAGAGCATATCCGCAAAATCCGAGCGAAGCTCATGCAGGCCAGCGGAAGCGAGTACATCGAAACGGTTTGGGGGATGGGCTACCGATGGAAAAAGTAAAAAGGCAGTCATTGAAACGCTCTTTTATGAAGGCTGTGGCGGTGACGATGCTGATTGTGTTCTTTTGCAGCGCCCTTGCGATTTTCGGCTGTTACCGCTTTCAAAAACATATTCTCCCCGACTCCAACGAGGTCTGGCTGACGCAGCAGACAACCGCCCCGGATGGTACGGTCACAGAGGCAAAGATGCGGTATGTCCTCGACGGCTCACCAGTGCCATTCGGTCAACTGGTAGCGGACGGCCAGGAACACAGCGAGAGCCAGGGACAGACGAGCTACATGATAGAGCGCATTGAATCCAGCTACTCCATGCTTTCCCCGAAGGCGAGAACGGCCTACCGCGTTTCGCAGATTTGTATGGTGCTGCTGCCGTTTCTGTTTGCCGTGATTGGAATTACTTTGTGCGCGTGGTGGTTTTATCACAGGGTACTGGAGCCGCCAATCACGGTCCTGATGGACGCCACCGCCCATATTCAAGACCGGGATTTGAACTTTCAGATCAGCTTTGATGGGCAGGATGAATTGGGCCAGCTCTGTGCCGCCTTTGAGAAAATGCGGCAGACTCTATATGAGAACAACCGTCAAATGTGGAGTATGCTGGAGGAACGCCGTGTATTGCAGGCGTCTGTGGCCCACGATCTGCGTAACCCCATCGCCATCATGACCGGCTATGTGGAATATTTGCAGGAGAACAGCCGGGGCGGAACCTTGACGGAGGAAAAACTGGAAAAGGCGCTCTCCAATCTCGGCATTACTGTAGAGCGCATGGGCCGCTATACCGATACCATGCGCGACCTGGGCGCTATCGAAGAAACAGAGGTCCACCGCAGAGAGGTGGAGCTTCCTGATTTTTTACAGCACATGGCGGACTCCTTATCCATCCTGTTTCAGAATACCCAGGCGCGTTTTTCCTGTGACCTCCATGTGCCGAAGGGGAGGGCCGTCCTTGACGGGGAGCTGCTGTACCGCGTTCTGGAAAATCTGATCTCCAATGCCCTCCGTTTCGCGGAGCGGGAAATCGGGCTGGCTTTTTGTCTGGAGCACGGAATCCTGTCGGCCACCGTGACCGATGACGGGCCGGGTTTTTCAGACAAGCTGATGCAAAAGAAAACCGCCCTGTTCTACTCTGAGGATACCTCCGGCCAGCACCTGGGGCTGGGGCTTGCGGTGAGCCGGGTGCTGTGCCAGAAGCATGGGGGAACCATAGAGCTTTCAAACCAACCGCCCCACGGGGCCTGCGTGAAAGCCTCCATTAAATTGCAAGAAATATTGTATGGCACAGCCTTAATAACAGGAGGAGAAAATGGAAATATATGAAGTAATGCTTGACAGCAAACAATATGCCCAGTTAAAGAGTATGCTGATTGAAGATAGGAAGGGGGACTTAATAAGAAAAATACCAATCAACGGAAACGATTTGTTTTGTGATATGATTCATGAAATATATTCGCCTGTAATAGATGGATGGAGTACACTTGAAATTGTATTGAAAGAATCTGCCAAAGCACTGGATCTGTTAAGATTTATGACAAAACAGATATTTCCAGAGGACGAAAATTATTTTGTGAGACAGATTGGGAGAAATTGGGCAAATATTCGTTTGGAAAAGGATTGCGCATTTAGAATATATAAGATCAAGGAAGAAGGCTTAAAATAAATTTTTAAAAGGAAATTTCTCATTTATCGGGCAGTTATCCATAATAGGTAACTGCCCATTCAGCCGTTTTGACGATGGGGAAATTTGATAGGCGTTTACAACGAAATGCCGCCCAAAAAACTTGGGCGGCATTTTACTTTTCTTGACCGAATTTTGACCTTTGCCCGCTATGCTTAGTCCATCAAAGCAAAGGAGGCCATGTATGCGAAAACGACTGATTGCCGTTCCCCTGCTGTGCGGCGCGCTTTTATCCCTCGCCGCCTGCGGGAACTATGCCATTCCGGACAGTACGCCCCCGCCGTCACAGGCTGTTGCCGCAAATCCGTTTGAGGCGGCGGAGGAGGATGCCGGATTTCTGGCAATGCTCACCCACGGGGCTGCTTCGGCTGATTTTTCCGAGAGTGGGGAGCGTCTGCCATTCCCCTATGACGGCGGCGAGTTTCGGCTGGAGTACCAGTTTTCTCTCACCGGCAAGATGGATACCGTTGGATTTCTCCTGTTTCTGGACGGCCAGCCACAGCCCTACAAGGTGAACGATACCGCAGCGGAGTATGAGTACTGTCACAGTTTCCCCGCGGAGGAGGACCAGAGCTTTTCCTTCCTCTTTGAGCCTGTGACCGGCAGCGCCGGCGATACGCTGACCCTGACGGTGGTGAGCATCACCAACCCGGATTTTCAGCCGGATATGGAATCCACCTCCAGCTATGGCTGGTATCATAAGACGCTGGATTCCCATGTTGAATTGCAGTTCAACGCGGACGCCCCTGCCGCCCATGCAGACCTTCCGCCCGTCCGGGAAATCTTTTCACAAAGCGAAGCGCGGGAGGAAAAGGTCACAGCGCAGTATGTGGAAAACGAGCTTCCCAAATACGGCTGGGGCGGTGTGAGCATGGACACGCTGGACAGCGGAATCTATTATACCTTCTCCTGTGACGGCGGCATCACCTATGACAACCTGCTTGTCTCCGCTCCCGTTCCCCTGCGGTTTACCATGTGCGGCACAGCCGGAACAAGTTACAGCATCGCCTTCTTCTTGGACCATCAGCCGGTGAAACTTGGCGAAAGCACCTGCTGCTCCATTACCTTGAGCAAAGGCGGCGTCATGGAGCTGGAGGCTGTAATCGACCCGGACAAGCTGGGGCAGTTTCACACCTTCTACTGTGTGGCCGTCCCCCAGGACGGAGCCTCCGGCCCGTTCTTTAAGACCAATTCTATTTTATTGTATAAGGAGAGCTGAACATGAAAAAGACATTCTGCATCACATTGGCACTGATGTTTACCCTGGCGCTGTCCGCCTGCGGCAAGACGGATTCCCCGGTTCCCGCGGCTTCGGGAAACACCTCCCCCGATACATCCGTGGCCGCTGTCCCGCCCTCCGGCGGTCAGCCGGGACAGTCCCCCTCCTCCTGCACCTTCGACCCCGCCCTGTTTGGCGGCAAGCTCCAGAGCTGCGCCTATGCTGGAAATGGAACGCTCCTTGTGCTGGCGGACAAGCTGTACCTCTACGACACCGGGACTCCTTCGGTGCTGGCCACCGCGGAGGCGCCCCTGCGGGACTTTGAAGCCCAGGCCATTGACGGGGGTTATATCCTGTCCGGCATGGGCGACAGCGGCATGATGGCGTACATCTACGACAGCTCCCTCTCTCTGAAGAAGGAGATTGCGGTGAATGAGCTTTTGCAGGGGGATTTAGTTGTCAGCGAAACCGGGGGCGTAGCGGCCTCCACAGACGGAAAAAAGCTGGCCTTCGCTGCCTTGGGCGGGCTGTATCTGTATGACCTGGAAAGCGGGAGCCTGACTACCCTTCTGGACGTGGCCCAAAACGCAGGAACAGCCAGCATCAGTATTTCCGTGCTGAATGGCGCCGCCTTTGCCCGGGACAACAGCCAGATCGTATTCTATGGCAGCGGCAGCTCAATTCCCGCGGCAGACGGCGAGGAAGATGTTTCCATCTACGGGAGCATCGCCGTGGATGGCAGCGGTCTGAAGCTCTCAAAACCGTTCGGCTATGAAATGGAAGAAATACAGAGCAGCGTCAGCCGGTTGTTTTTCCCGCAGGCCTTTACCCAGGCCGATGGAACGCTGCTCTGGATCGACCGGGCAACGGGCGGCGCCAATACGCTCTCCTTCTCCGCCAGCGGTGAGGGCAAAGACGGCGTGTACGGCTCGGAACAGGGGAACTATGTGGCCACCGCCGTTCTGGGCAGCAATCTGACCGTTCGCGTCTATGACGTGGCCTCCGGCGAATTGGTTGCCACCGAAGTGATTGAGAACTCCGACCCCACATATTTCTACCGCATCCCCAGGATCTACCTTCTCGATGGGGCCAAGACCGCCGTAGTCGTTCTCGGAGGCAGTATCGACGAGCTTGATACGCTGGTATCCACGTTTGAGTTTGGAGCGTAACATGGAGATCACATTTGAACGCGTATCGAAGCAATACAAAAGAAAGTACGCGCTGAAAAACTTTACCGCCACATTGAGCGAGGGCGTGTACGGCCTGCTGGGTGAAAACGGGGCCGGGAAAACCACGCTTATCAATACCTTTGTGGGTATCCTGCGGGGGGACAGCGGCACGATCCGGGTGGACGGCCAGGACGTGAGGACGCTGGGCAAAGCGTTTCTGTCCCAAATCGGCTATATGCCCCAGTATCCCATCTTCTATCGGGACTTTACCGTCAGGGATTTTCTGCTCTATATGTGCGCGCTGAAAGACATTCAAACCCATAAAGCGCAAGGCCGGGTTTCGGAGCTGCTGGCCACGGTGAACCTGACGGACGCGCAGGACAAGAAGATTGGCGCGCTCTCCGGCGGTATGCGCCAGCGCGTCGGCATCGTGCAGGCCATGCTGTCCGACCCGAAGATTTTGATTCTGGACGAGCCAACCGCCGGTCTTGACCCCAGCGAACGGATACGGTTTCGGAACCTGATCTCCCGGTTTGCCCAGGGCCGGACAATTCTGCTGGCAACCCACATCGTTTCTGATGTGGAGTGCATTGCCCGGGAAATCCTGCTGCTGAAACAGGGGACGCTGCTGATGCAGGGGACGCCCGCCGCGCTGGAACGGAATATTGAGGGCAAGGTGTGGAATGTAACCGCCGGGGCTGAACGTGCCGCGCTGCTGACCGATATGTACTGCGTCAGCAACATGAAGCAGGAGGACGGACAGTTTACCCTCCGCATTGTTGAGGATGGATGCCCGATCAAGACCGCACAGCCTGTCCAGCCCAACCTGGAGGATGTGTTCTTGTACTATTGCAGGGGGGAACGCCATGATACGCCTGATACGGTATGAATTTATCAAGCAGTTCTGCAAACGCTCCATTCTGGCGCTCTTTGTGGTGTTCAGCCTGGCCAACCTGTTCAAAATCTATGGCGAATACAAATCCTACTCCTATCTGACGGACGGGAACGGGGCGCGGAGCTGGTACACGCACCATTGGCAGCTCTATGAGGAATACCGGGGGGAAATCACCCCGGAAAAGATTGAACACCTGCTTGCGGTTTATCAGCCTCTTGTGGAGGCCACATCGGATATGACCGCCAGCACAGCCACCGATGACCCCGACACGATGACCGGAAACCTGTATAGCGACAGGAACCTGCTGGACAAGTATTTTGTGCAGCCTATGCAGTATTCCTATGAGTACAGCGGCCGGTCGGAGCAAGTGGCAAACAGAGCGCGGCAAAGCGCCGCGCTCTATGGGGAACAGGGCGCGGTCTACCGGCAGAGGGAGAGCGGCGCGATCTATAACCTCTATGCTGGCCGCGCCATCCCCTCCTTTGCCTACCGGGAAATGTGCAATTACTATCTGAACTATGATTTTTCCATCGTCCTGACCCTTCTGCTCTGTCTCTATGGGATCATCGGAACCTTTGTGAGCGAACGGGAGACGCAGATGGATATGCTGCTGCTGGTCAGTCCCAACGGCGCCAGAAAGACAGCCCTGGCGAAAATCCTCGCGGCCACCCTGTTTCTGCTCCTGACCTCGCTGTGGTTTTCTCTCCTTGACCTGATTGGCTTTGCGGCATCTTTTCAGACCTTGGAAGGGCTGGCCTTGCCGGTATTCGCAATTCCGAACTTTGCGGAAGTCTCCGTTAATCTCAGCATTTTTCAGTATGTCCTTCTATCCGCGGCGCTCAAATGCGCCGGCGCGTGGGTGATGGGGATGCTCTGGCTGCTGGTTTCGATGTTCTGGAAAAATGCCCTGCTCCCCTTTGTCATCGACTTTGCCTTCTGTATGGCGCTGACCGTCAGCGGAGCCGCCTGCGCCTACTCCAATTTCTTCTGGACAAAGGTGCTGAACCCCTATTCTCTGCTGACAAACCGTGTTCTCCTGGGCAAAACGGAGTTTGTAAACCTGGGCGGCTTCCCCGTCCTGACCTGGCAGGCCGCAGCATGGTTCGCTCTGATCGCGGGCCTTGCGATTGTAGTCGCAATCTATTTTCTGTCAGCGGAAAACTGTCACCGCTGTGTTCGGAGGGCAAAATGAGCGTTTTCTCTTATGAATGGAAAAAACTGATGATTTACCAGCGGGGCCTATGCTATATCCTGGCCGCGCTCCTGGCCAGCACGGTCTGGCTGGCCGCGACCGACAGGCCGCAGAACAGCGCGATGGAAGAATACCGCGAGGAATACGAGTGGTATCTGGAGCGGCTGGACGGGGCGTACACAGAGGAAAAGGCCGCCTGGCTGGAGCAGGAGGCCCAGGCCATCACCCAGGCCCGCTCTGCCCGCTCCCGGTCCCAGGAAAGCTATTACAGCGGCCAGCTCACAGCGGAACAGTATGAGCGGCAGACTGCGGAGGCGGGCACGGTATTGGCCCATGAGCATGGCTTTGAAGCTGTGTACCGGCAATATTTATATATCTGCGAGAACACCGGCAACCGTTACTTTTTGAACACAAACGGCTGGGCGGGGCTGTTTTCCGCCCAAACGCTGGACTTTCCGCTGTTCCTTGTGATTTTGATTTTGGCGGCTGCGGTTTTTTGCTCGGAGTATAGCTGCCAGATGGACGCGCTTTTGCGGACGGCGACCCAGAGCCGCAAGAGCGCCAGAAGCAAAGCCGTGATTACCCTCTGCGCCGTGTTCGCTCTCTGCGGTGGGCTGGCCCTGATTCGCTTTGTATTCTTCGGAATAAAATACGGCCTGCCCCACGGGGAGTACCCCGTTCAGAGTATCGCCAGTTTCGGGGGCAGTACAAAACATATCTCCCTGCTGGCCGCGTATCTGCTTCTGACCGTCCTGCGCTGCTTTGGCTCGGTGTATCTCGCCGCTCTGCTGCTCTTTACCTCCGTTTTGGTGAAGAAATACGCGTTGACGGTGGTGATCGGGGTGGCATCCACCTTGATACCATACATCGGCCTGTCCCGGCAGATCTGCTACCGCCTGCCGCTGCCCCTGCCGTTCCTGCTGGCAGCCGGCTTCCTGGAGGGGGCTTCCTCCGTGGAGGATTCGCTGACAGGTGAACCCATCGTGACGTTTTCGGAGTGTTCTCCCCAGGAGCTGCTGGCCCTGCTGGGCCTGTCCGCTGTGTGCTGCGCCCTCATGGTATGGTGGGTGCTGCGGCAAAACACAAACTGCTGGCAGTCTGGAAGAAAACCCGCCAGAGGCCGCGGGGCTGCCGCGCTCTGCCTGCTGGTGCTGCTCTCGCTGTCCGGCTGCTCTGCCGCAGATTCCGCAAACGGGATATTCAATTCATCCTCACAAAGTGTGTCGGGAACTTACGGCGTGATCTACGATGACCAGACGCGGACATACGCTCTGGAAAACCGGACAACCGGCGCTGTGACGGATTTGCCTCTCTCTCCGCTGTTCGGGGCCTTTTCGGATGAGGAATCCGTCAAAGCCGTCTATATGGATGCCCCGTACATTTATTATATGGCCTCCCGCACAGAACAGTATGTGGATCGGGTCGGCAGCTACAACAGCACAGCCACCCAGGTGTCCATTGTCCGGCTTGATACAGAAACCTTTGAGGAACGGGTTATCTTCGAGAAAATAACGGACAGCGGGCGGTCTCTGCTGGGAATTGACTATACCGTGGGGGATACCTGGATGTTTCTGCAATACTGCTACGGCTTTTTCCTGAACGATGACAGTCTCTTCTTCATTACGAATGATGGAATTACGGAAGTGAGCAGGACGGTCCAGCGAACGCAGGTGCTGGACATCCCCACCAGGGGGAATATAGCCTTTGATGGGCGGACGATCTACTTCATCAACGAAAATTCTCTGCTGACAGCGTATGACACCAAGACCCACAAAACAAGACCGTTTCGGAATGCTGTCGCTCACGACTTTTGCCTGACCGACCAGGGGCTGTACTTTATCAACCGCATGGCTTCCGACCGCGTTTATCTATGCGGCAGGGATGGCGTTGGCAGTCTGAAGATTTCAAACGACCCGGCCCTGTCTGTTGGTTATGACGGTGAGAAAGTTACCATGATTCTAAAATCAGACGGGAAAGAGGTGGTTTTTGAGCCGTGACGGCACGGGAGCGCCAGGTCTCCGTCAGAGCAAGGCGAAAAAAGCGCGGCAGAAGGCTGATGATGGCCTATGCTTTGCGCATTGTAATCTTCCTTCTGCTGGCCCTGATGATTGTCCTTGTGGTCTTCTAAACAGTTTTACCTATGACAGCGCTTTCTAACAGGGACATTTCAAAGGGAGGTATACCATAAAGCCAGAAAAATGGACAGGGTGTTCTGGTTGAGGTACAACAAAAAATCACCGTCATCAAAGAGCCAGACGCATAGACGCAGAACCGATGAACTTGTGGGGAAACTCACCAGATCATCGGCTCTGCGTTTATTGGAGTTATGCGATTCCTATGGCATTTTATTTGCCTGATGTATTCCCCTTATGACCGCCTCAACAATAACAAGGTCTTTGTCAGTCAGCCCATCCGGCAATTCCTATTTTTAATTACCGTTTAATGTCATAGCTCATATCCATCAGGTTGCGAATGGCCTGCACGTCGTCGGTGATGTTGCCGTCGCCATGAATGGTGTGCTTAATAACGCTGCTGGCCACGGCGAAGTTTACCATATCCATAGGCTTATAGCGATTCATCATAGCGTAGATCAGGCCGCTGGCGAAGGCGTCGCCCCCGCCCACCCGGTCCAGGATATGGAAGGTAAACCGCTTGCTCTCAAAGGTGTGGCCCTGATACCACATGTAGGCCATCAGGCTGTTTTCGCTGCCGCTGTGGGCATAGCGGACATGGCGGGCGATGCACTTCAAATTTGGATAGCGGTTTACAAACCGTTGGAACACCTCATCCTGCTGTTCGTAGCTGGGTTGGAGGGGGACGCCGTCCTTCCAGTCGCCCTGGCCGTGGTCCTCCTCGTCCCTCCACAGGTGGTAGGGCTCGATACCCAGCAGCACATCCACATAGGGCAGGCACTGGGTGCAGTAGTCCCGGGCCTGCTCCCAGGTCCACAGCTTGGAGCGGAAATTGCCGTCAAAGCTGACGGTAAGGCCCTTCTCCCTGGCCTTGACCAGGCAGTCCAGGATAAACCGGGCACAGCTGGGGGACAGAGCCGGGGTGATTCCGCTGAGGTGCAGCCAGTTGAAGCCCTCCAGCAGGGCATCCAGGTCCACCCTGGAAAAATCGTACTCGGTGATGGCGCTGTGCCGGCGGTCGTAGGTCACCTTGCTGGGGCGGATGCCGTAGCCGGTCTCCAGGTAATAGGTGCCCAGCCGGTGAGTGGGGGTTTCCTCGGGGGTGGACAGGATAACGGGAGTACAGTGGACGTCGTTGGCCCGGAGCATCCGTACCGCACTTTTTCCCAGGGAATTGTTGGGGACAACGGAGAAAAAGGTGCTGTCCACCCCCAGATTGGCCAACGCGAGGGCGATATTGGCCTCGCTGCCGCCGTAGCTGGCCTCAAAGCTGTTTGCCACCCGGATTTTACCGTAGTTGGGCGGGGTGAGACGGAGCATGATCTCTCCGAAGGTGATAAACTTCTGCCCGCTCTGACCCTGGAGCAGCGGGTTGGAATGTACCATGCACCAATTCCCCCTTATATGCTCCGCGCGGTGTCGGTGGAGGCCTCCGTGTACTGTCCGGGAGAGACCCCCTCGCCCGAGGCAGGCACGGCTATGGGGATGTCCTTCACGGCGCTGCCCAGCCGGGCCGCGTCCACAATTTCACGGGACTTTCTGCACAGTCTGGTGATTTCGTCCCACCGCTGATTTTCAATCAGCTCGGCGGTGACCATGTAGGACCCGCCGCAGGCGGCGATGACCGGGGCGCTGATATACTCGCTGAGGTTTTTCAGGGAGATGCCGCCGGTGGGCATCACCTTGAACTGCGGAAAGGGGGCGCTCATGGCCTTGATTTTAGCCAGGCCGCCGGACTGCTCTGCGGGGAAGAATTTCAGCACCTCCAGACCGAATTTCAGGGCGGCGTGGTAGTCGGTGGGGGTGGTGCAGCCGGGGAAGATGGGGAGGTTTTTCTTCTGGGCGTAGGCCACCAGCTCCGGGTCGAAGCCGGGGGTGACGATAAACTGTCCACCGGCGGCGAGGGTGGCGTCGATGTGCTCCGTGGCGGTAACGGTGCCCGCCCCCACAATCATCTCCGGGCAGGCCTCCTTCATCAGCCGGATAGCCGTATCGGCCCCGGCGGCCCGGAAGGTGACCTCCGCCACCGGTACGCCGCCGGCGCACAGGGCCCTTGCCAGAGGAGCGGCGTCCCGCTCCGGATGGCTCAGCTTAATCACCGGAACAATGCCTATGTTGGAAATGGCCTGATTCAGCGTGTTCATATCCGTGCCTCCTTTGAAGCTTTCCTATTTGCTGGCATAACCGCCGTCCACCGGGATCACTGCACCGTTGAGATAGTCGGAGGCGTGGCTGGCCAGAAAGAGGCAGGGCCCCTTCATATCCTCGCCCCTGGCGCCTCCCCAGCGGTGGGCGGGGATGCGGTCGGTGATCTCCTTGTACCGGGGATTGGCCGGGTCCAGCAGGGCGGTGTTCATCTCGGTGGCCATGTAGCCGGGAGCGATGGCGTTTACGTTGATGCCCCGGCCGGCCCACTCGTTGCACAGGGCCTTGGTCAGCAGGGCGATGCCCCCCTTGGCGGAGGCGTAGGCGGGGATGGTGAAGCCGCCGAAGAAGGACTGCATGGAAGCGATGTTGATGATCTTGCCATAGCCCTCCTTCAGCATCTCCCGGCCGGCCAGCTGGCACAGCTCAAAGGGGGCGGTGAGGTTGACCTCCAGCACCTGGTCCCAGTCCTCCATGGGGAACTCCTCGCTGGGGTGGCGGCGCTGGATGCCGGCGCAGTTGACCAGGATGTCGATTTTGCCCCCCAGCAGCTCCAGGGAGCGGGCGAAGCCGGCCCGCAGGCTGGCCCGGTCGGTGAGGTTGGCGGTAACCCCGTGGCAGGCAAAGCCCCGGCCCTGGAACTCCCTGGCCACATCGTTGACCTTCTCGGAGGAGCCCCAGATGACCACCTCGGCCCCGGCCTCCATCAGACCCTCGGCCATCCCCCAGCCCAGGCCCCGGGTGGCTCCGGTGACAATGGCCTTACGGCCCTGAATATCAAACAGATTTGTCATTGCTCAACCCTCCCTGTGGAACAGGCCCACAACCTTCAGATAGTCGCCGGGGTGCTCAGACAGCTCACCCAGCATGTGGGGCAGCTGGTCGTAGGGGACCACCTTGGAGATAATCTTCTCCGCCGGCACCCTGCCGGTGTAAATCAGCTCGATAGCCTCCTCAAACTCCCCGGCGCCGTTGCGGGAGCCGCGAATTTGCAGCTCCTTCTTGGTAATCAGGTTGGTGGGCAGGGTGATCTCGTGCTTGGGCCAGCCGGTGAGGGCGATGCGTCCGGTGTAGGCGGCGTAGTCCAGGGTGCTGCGTACCCCGGCATCGGAGCCGGAGGCCTCCATCACGCACTCCACCCCCCGGTTTTTGGTGATCTCCATAATCCTGGCCACCGCGTCCTCTTTGGCAGGGTTGACGGTGTAGGGGATGCCGAAGGACCGGGCCAGCTCCAGACGCTCGTCCACCACGTCCACCAGAATGGGGGTGGCGTCGTAGGCCAGAGCGCCCATGCCAGCCAGCAGGCCGATGGCCCCCGCGCCGATGATGGCGATGTGCTCCCCCGCCTTCAGCTGGCAGGTGTGCAGACCGTGCATACTGATCACCAGGGGCTCGGCCAGAGGCACCCGCTCCCAGGGCATGTCCTGGGGCACCTTGCGCAGCATGTGGACCGGGTGGGCGAAATACTCACACATGGAGCCGTCACAGTGGACGCCCAGACAGTGGAGGGTCTCGCAGCAGTTGGTCTTCCCCTGGGAGCAGGGGTAGCACACCCCGCAATAGAGATAGGGGTCCAGAACCACATGATCGCCCTTTTTGATGCCATACTGGTTGTTCTCGTCCACATCCTCCACAATGCCGGCGGTCTCGTGGCCGATGACAATGGGGTAGGAGGACACGTTCACGTTGGTCCCCCGATAGGTGGACACATCCGTCCCGCAGATGCTGGCCGCCATTACCTTAACAATGGCATAGCCTTCCTTTCGCTCCGGCTGGGGCAGCTCTACCACCGCCGCCTGACCGGCGCCTTGAACTTGAATACCTTTCATATCAATTTCTCCTTACTGTTGGTATGTAGGGGCGGCCTGCGGCCGCCCGCTTTGTTGTTATTGGTCATACTCCAGATAGGCGCCCTTCATGGGGGAGGCGGCCAGGTCGGAGAACAGCCGCAGCACGCCCCGGGGATATTTTGAGGGCCTGGGCTGCCAGCGCTTTTTCCGTTCGGCCAGAATAGCCTCCATCTCCTGGGGGGTCTTCCGCTCCCCCTTCACGCCCACGATAGCCAGAATGCGCTCCTTCACGTCCAGCTGGATCAGGTCGCCCTCCTCTACCAGGGCGATGGGGCCGCCGGCCTGGGCTTCGGGGGAGCAGTGACCGATCACAGGGCCGGTGGAGGCTCCGGAGAAGCGGCCGTCGGTAATAAGGGCGATGGACTTGCCCAGCTCTTTATCCGAGGAGATGGCCTCGCTGGTATAGAACATCTCGGGCATGCCGGAGCCCTTGGGGCCCTCGTAGCGGATAAACACCGCGTCTCCAGGCTTTACCCGGTGGTGGAGGACGGCGTCGATGCACTCCTCCTCGCTGTCGAAGGGCCGGGCGTTGAGAACGGCGGAGAACATCTCCCTGGGACAGGCGGTGTGCTTGATGACCGCCCCCTCGGGGGCCAGATTGCCCTTGAGGATGGCAATGGAGCCGTCAGTGCCGATGGCCTGGCCGTAGGGCCGGATGATGTCCTGACGGGTGAGGGACAGGCCGTACTTGGCGTTGGCCTCCTCCAGCCACTTCTGGCAGCGGTCGTAAAAGCCGTTCCGCTTCAGCTCCTCCAGGTTCTCCCCCAGGGTCTTGCCGGTGACCGTCATCACGTCCAGGTGGAGGACGCTCCTGATCTCCTCCATAATGGCGGGCACGCCGCCGGCGTAGTAGAAGAACTCGGCGGGCCAGCGGCCGGCGGGGCGGATATCCAGCAGGTAGCGGGCCCCCCGGTGGAGGCGGTCGAAGGTGTCGCCGTCAATCTCGATGCCGAACTCATGGGCGATGGCGGGCAGGTGGAGCAGGGTGTTGGTGGAGCCGGAGATGGCGGCGTGGACCAGGATGGCGTTCTCAAAGCTGTCCATGGTGACGATGTCGCTGGGGCGCATGTTCTCCATGGTGGCCAGCTTCACGGCCAGTTTTCCGGCGTTCCGGGCATAGTCAATGAGGTCGGGGCTGGTGGCGGGGAGCAGGGCGGAGCCGGGCAGGGCGAGGCCTAATGCCTCGGCCATGATCTGCATGGTGGAGGCGGTGCCGATGAAGGAGCAGGCGCCGCAGCTGGGGCAGGCGTTGCACTTGGCCCAGTTCAGCTTCTCCTCGTCGATCTCCCCCCGCTCAAACTTGGCGGAGTACATCCCCAGCTGCTCCAGGGTGAGCAGGTCGGGGCCGGCGGCCATGGTGCCGCCGGTGACCACCACGGAAGGGATGTTCACCCGGGCCAGGCCCATCAGGTTGCCGGGCAGGCCCTTGTCGCAGCTGGCCATATAGATGCCGGCGTCGAAGGGGGTGGCGTTGGCCTGGATCTCGATCATGTTGGCGATCATCTCCCGGCTGGCCAGGGAGAAATTGATGCCGTCGGTGCCCTGGCTCTCGCCGTCGCACATGTCGGTACAGAAATACCGGGCGCCGTGGCCGCCCGCCTGGGCCACCCCCTCCCGGGCGGCCTCCACCAGCTTGTCCAGATGGCCGGAGCCGGGGTGGCTGTCGCCAAAGGTACTCTCGATAAAAATTTGAGGCTTGGACAGATCCTCCGGCTTCCAGCCGGTGCCTAAGCGCAGCGGGTCCAGCTCAGGGGCGAGCTGACGCATTTTTTGACTGGTCAGCATAGAAATGTCATTCCTTTCCTTATGTGGTGAACAGGCGCTGCCGGCGGCTCTCCGGTACGGCGGCGCGGCATAGGGCGTGAAACGCTGTGGGAGCAGCGGGTTGATGGAAAAATATTACTATATGACGTCGGATGTTTCAAGCTGGGAAAACAACCAAAAAATCGACACTATATTTGTGCAATATAAATATAATAAGACAGAAATAGAGGGTGTTGTGTTTATTATGCACAAAATTTAGCACAATAATCTGTCTATATGACCAAAGATGATTCTCGATAGCAGAATTTATTTGACATGTGATGTATGACGTGTTATGTTGGAGAGGCAAATCGCTGATCTGCTGTGTGGGAGCGGCGGTGCGAGCACAATTTAATAATGGGAGGTTCATCTTATGCTGCTTTTCGTTTTCCTGATCTCCATTGCAGTGCTGCTGCTCTGTATCATCAAAATCAAGCTCAACGCCTTTGTGGCCCTGCTGGTCTGTGCCTACGGCACCGGTCTGCTGGCCCTGGCCACCTATGCGGGCGGGGGTGCGCCGGAAAATTTTGCATCCATTGCGGATGTGACCGCCTGCGTCACCAGCAATTTTGGCTCCACCCTGGGCTCCATCGGCATTGTCACCGGCCTGGGTGTTATGCTGGGCATGTTCATGTATGAGTCCGGCGGCATCGACAACATCGTGGACAAGGTGCTCAAGGCCGTGGGCTCCAAGCGTTCTCAGTATGCCGTCTCGGTGGCCGGCTTCATCACCGGCATCCCCGTCTTCGGCGACGTGGTGTACATCATGTTCGCCCCCATGCTCCGGGTGCTCTCCCGCAAAACCGGCTACTCCATGGCCGCCTATGGCTGCGCCATTTCGGTGGCCACCACCTGCACCTTTGCCCTGGTCCTGCCTACCGCGCCTCCGCTGGCGGTGGCCGCGGCTATGGACATCAACGTGGGCGTCTTCTTCTTTTACGCGCTGATCTCCGCCTTTGTGGGCATGTTCGTGGGCGGCATTGTCTATGGCGGCTTTGTCAACCGGCAGGACCAGAAAGCGGGAAAGAAATGGGACTTCTCCGACCTGGATGCCGAGCTGGCGGAAAACGCGGCCAAAGCCTCTGACAAGCCCAAAATGGGGGCCATGATGGCCATGTCCATTCTGCTGGTTCCCATTCTGCTGATTCTGGTGGGTTCCTTCTCCGCCTTCCTGCTGCCTGCGGACAGCCAGCTGCTGAAGGTTCTGGCCTTCCTGGGAGATAAGAACGTGGCCATGACCATTGGCGTGCTCTACGGCGCCTTTATCTCCCGCCCCCATCTGAACCGCTCCATCACCCAGATTATGACAGACGGCGCCGACAAGGTGGGTCTGATCCTCCTCATCACCGGCGCGGGCGGCGCCTACGGCGGCATCCTGAAGGCCTGCGGTATCGCCAAGGTCATCACTGACGGACTTCAGGGCTTCAACATGCCCATCCTGGTGATGTGCTTCGTCATCGCTCAGGTGCTGCGCATCGCCACCGGCTCCACCACCGTGGCCCTCACCACCACCGCCGCCATTGTCTCCTCCGCGGCCGCCGCCTCCGGCGTCTCCCCGATCCTGTGCGCCATTGCGGTGTGCGCCGGCGGTATCGGTCTGTCTCTGCCCAACGACTCCGGCTTCTGGGCCATCTCCCGTTTCTTCCACCTCAACGAGGTGGACACCATCCGGGGCTGGACCCTGGGCGGCTTTGTGTGTAAGGGGACAGGATAATTGAGAAACCGGGATAAACCGGGAGAACCGGGGGAAGTGTTGGAAAACCCCCGTTTTTCAATGGGAACGGGCATATTTCAGGCGGGAAAGGCCCGCACATTCTCACATTCATTGAGCGCGAAGGCGTCGACGGCGGTCGGCGTCTTTTTTTATGCCCAGGGGCCGCTGGAGGCCGCACGTCGGCGGCGGCGCGGCGCGGCGGACAATCGACCCGGCTGAACAGGAAAACCCCCGGAAAACCGCTTAAAAACGGCAATCCGGGGGTTTTTCTTGATGGCAGGGACGGGCAGGAATTGAAGCGGGCCGCTCGGCCACGCCCCGGAAGTCACAGCAGCAGACCAAGAAGGCGTGGGCTTCGCGGCCCTTGAGGATAGTATAGCAGGGCTGCGGGGGAAATGCAAGGGGGCCCAGCGTAATAACGCACCGTTAGAGCGTTAGAATTTAGGCCCAAACCGGGCGAACCGGCGCAGATCGGGCCGCTGGTGGCGTTATTCAGGCGTTACTGCGAGGGGGCGGTCAGTGGGCGGTACCGGCCTGGAGCAATCGGACATTTTCACTTTTTCCCCGTCCGCTTGTCCGATTGCCCAAATTTCAAGGGTTTTGGGGCTACCATAGGCCGCAGAGCCCTCATAAAGCAATCGGACACAAAAACGGATAATTATTTAACCAAAACAGACCAAAAAAATTTAAGCAATCCCGCTCCGATTACCGCCTTCGGCGGGCCCGCTTGTCTGCTTGTACTCGTCTTCGATATATGTCGAGTAGATCGAGCCTTTTTTCCCGGTCGCCTGTTCATAGAACATCGTGATAATGTCAACGGCACTTTTTCGATCGTGAGGGTTCAGCAAGCGGAGCATAGCGATTACGTCGCTCTCCATTTGCGACAGGGGGATACCGTCACAGGAGAGCTGAGCCTGTTCACTATTTCCGGCAAGGAAGTCGATCGAGACATTTAGGTAATGAGCCACTTTCTGTACGCTGTCCAGGCTTGGGTTTTGCGTCGCCCATCGCCTGATTGTTGCGTTTGAAAGATTGCACTCTCGCTCGATTTTACTGATTGCAAGGTCTTTTTCCCTTGCAATGGCGCACACTCGGTCGTAAAGGTTCATAAAATAGCCTCCTCAAAATAATTAGTGTTTAGGCATAGATTTTTCTTGACATTTAGTGAATGAGCTAATATAATATCAGTAGGTCAAAAACTTATCCACAACCAAGCATAACACAAAAAACTGAGGCGCACAACAGGGAAAGGAGCAGCAGCATGAACAGTTACAAAGTCACCTACCTCCTCAACGGGGAAGAGCACTACGATCACATCACCGAGCGCACCGAGAAGGCCGCTCAGAAGCGGGTCAAGGGCATCTACAAGGACGCCGAGATCACCGACACCGAGCTCACCAGCACCGACGTCTCGGCCACGAAGGAGCAGGAGCGGGAGACCCTGGAGAAGATCAAGGAGATGATCGCCGAGCTGGGCCCGCAGAGCTACCTTGCTACCGCCTTCGAGGGATGCTTCGAGGATGCAGAGCAGAACATCGAGGATGATGCAGCCTATAGCATGAAGGCGCGGCTCGAAATCCAGGCACAGCGGGCAATCGAGCGCGGCCACGAAGTAGACCGGCTCAAAGCCGACATCGCCGCCGCCCAGTCTAAGATCGAGATCTTGCAGAGCCAATTTGACTTCGCCAGCCAGCACATCAAGAAGCTCGAACGGCAGCAGCTCCCGGAGGAGCTCCGGCGCGACCTCTGGGTGATGGTCACCAGCGAGGCCGAGGCAAGCCGGGCTCGGATGGCAGAGGCCGCTGACAAGATGGCGGCAGGGGCCGACAACCCAGGCTGCGTACTTTTCAAGGAGTCCGTCGCCCGCTACCGCGCCGAGAAGACCAGGGCCGAGGAGATGGAGCAGCGGGCCAACGCCCTGGACGCCCTGGAGCCCAAAAGCGAATAAGCCGAAACGCCCGAGAGGGCGTCGCCGGGGGGAGCCCTACCCGGCCTGACGATGGCAGGGCACACAGAAAGGAAGGACAAGCAGAATGAGAAAAATGAAAAAGATCAACGGTTATCTGGTCGTCCGGTTCAATGACCGGGAGAAGCGCGAGTACGAGGGCACCGGCCTGGGCAACTTCGGCGTGATCGACGCCGAGCTCTACACCGGCATCCTGGACGTCGACCGGAGCGTCATGGAGTACGACGACATCGAGACCCTGGAGATCGCGCTGGAACAGGCCCGGGGCCTGGAGTCCGAGCTGGACGTGGTGGAGCCGGAGGTGAAGATCACCGTCATCATCGAGGGCGAGACCGAGGTCAGCGAGGAGGACGTGGAGCCCGAGAGCCTGTTCAAAGGGCACCGGGCCACGCTGGAGGCTCAGCTCAGGCATGGGCCGCACCTCGACCTCGACCCCCTCACCGCTGCCCATGAGCTCCACGGCTACGCCAGGGCCTTGGAAGACCTGGGAATGATCGACGGCCACGACGAGCGGTTCCTGGTGGAGCGGGACACCTTCGGCGCGACGGCCCCGCCGCCCGACCAGCAGGAGGAGGCCCTGGCGTACATCTGCGACGAGGTGTGCAAGTACCGAGAGGGGCGCACCCAGGAGGAGCTGGACGGGATCTGTGCGAAGTGCAAGGTGGACAGGTGGGCCGGGGCCCCGCCCACATTGACGCCCCAAGAGGTGCGGGAGCTGCGCCACCTCCGGAGGCTGCTGAAGGAGGTGAGCGACTACGTCAACGATGGCGGGCCAGCAACACCGGGGAGCAGTGCGCGGCGGCTGGAAGTGAAGCTGCCGGAGCGCATTACGCCCGAAACCCTCCAGAAGATCATGAACGCCGCCCAAAGCGGAGAGTCGCCCCGGGAGACTTTTGAGAACGCACCCTCGGGAATACGGAACGACTACAACACGAAGAAGGTCTACGCCCTGGGGCTCGCGCTCGTCGAGGAGTGCCCGGAGAACGATTGCAAGGTTTACCTTAACATCTTCAACATGGCCAGAGAGCTGGACGCCGCCCTGGGAATGATGGAGGGGAATACCTCACCGGCCTTGGCCCTGCGGTCGGCCCTCATGGACAGGCTCGGGGAGCTGGCAGAAATGTATACCTCCAACTACGCCGTCCAGCAGTTCAAGGAGGGGATGCAGAAATGACCGGCCTGGAGATCATCAGAGCCCCCGGCACCACAGCGGAGCAGATCGCAGACATCATCGCGGAACACTGCCCGCCCGTCACCCCCGAACACTGCGACAAGCTCTCCTGCAGGGAGTGCTGGCTGGCATGGCTGACCACCGGCGAGCCCCCGAAGGAAAAGGGGCCGTCCGACAAACAGACGGCCCCGGACGAGGAAGGGCTGCACCCCAACCTCGTCGAGCATTTTCGCCGACAGCGACGAGTCACGGAGATGTTTCTCAAGGGTCTTGCGACTCGGTTCTCTCCCTCATGAGGATGTTCGACATCGTAACCATTGACTTGCATTTCTGATTCAGGCAGTCATAAAACTCTTCGCGGTCAAGGACACCTTTGTGCTCCAGATACGCAACAAGGGCCCAAAACTCTGGAAGCTGAGAAAGCCTGTGTTCGGTTGAAATATCGGCGTAAGCATCCCCTGTGTCAATATGGACAATATCGTTGAGGAAATTCATAAGACTTCACCTCCTCCCTGGGCTGGAGCCCACCTCTATTGTACCAGCCCGGGGAGGAAAAGGAAAGGAGCGCAGCATGGAAAAGACCCAGAAACTTGAGGCGGCATGGTGGTGGGCGCGGAACGCCCGGCTTGAGGCCCTCCGCCAGAAGCGGGAGGAGTACGGCGACCCGCACAACCCCCTCCGGGCCCTCCCGGGCCGCGAGGCGGAGTTTGAAGCTGCCACCGAGCTCTCCCAGAGCATGGGCGTCATCCTCAAGGTCCTGGAGCGGGAGATCGCCCGGACGCGGCTGGCGGAGACGAAGCGCAAGGCCCTCCGGCTCCGGGATGTGGCCCTGGCCTTCGGGTTGGCGTCGCTGGCCACGCTGGGCATCGCCGCCGTGTTTATCACGGTGGGAGCCCCAGACCCCATCACCCAGGCGTCGGCGGTCATCGGCACCTCCCTCTCCCTGGGCTGGGCGATCAAAATCGCCTGGAAGTAGTTCTAAGACCAACATCGCAGAAAGGAGGACGGCGATGAAGAGCAGCAACACCCTCACCCCCTTCGGCAAGCTGGTGGTCAAAGCCCTGGTTGACCAGGACATGACCAAGACGGAGCTGGCCGACCAGATCGGCACATCGCCGCAGCACCTGAGCCGTATCCTACACGGGACGCGCCCCGGGGGAAAGCACATCCCGGCGATCGTCGCCGCCCTCGCCCTCGACCCCCGGAAGGTGGAGAAGGCGATGGCCGCATAACAGCAGAAGGGAGGGACGGCAGTGCAGGACGCATATATCACGCTGGAGGAGGCCGCAGCTTTTGAAGGTATCTTGTACGACACATTTCAGAAGCGTGTGAAACGCAGCCCCCAGCAGTACGACACCAAGACCCAGGCCCGCGAGGGCGGCGGCAAAGATCAGGTGTTGATCTCCGTCGCCTCCCTGACGACCAAGGCGCGGAAGGCATGGCGGGCCACCCAGAAAGTAGACGGGAGGGATGTAATCATAGATCGCAGAGCAACGGAGGCGGTTCCCTGGTATGTGACCGCCGACCTGAATCACTACATAGAGGGCCACAAGAAGGCATACTACGAGGCCGTCGAAGCAGCCCGGGTGGTTCAGGAGTTTATCGACTACGCCGGGCCGGAGAAGCGCACCGACCTCGCCGCCCGGCTCGCCGTGGGGCTGGGGGTCAGCCCGCAGAGCTTCTACCGCTACCAGACACAGGTGCTGGAGGCCAACGCCTGGGCCCTGAAGCTGGAGCGAGAGGACGGGCAGTGCCGGGACTACTTCCGGGCCCTGGCCCTCTGCCGGAAGCCGAAGGAGGCGGACACCTTCCCCAGTCTGACCCCGGAGCAGCGGGCGATCATCGAGAACATCTGGTTCGACAAGCAGTTCGCCTCCAACCTGGGCACCCGGGAGATGCTCTACGAGAAGTTCGAGGAGATTGCCCGGGAGCGCGGCTGGGAGGACTACCCCTCCATCAAGACGGTGGGCCGGTATATCAACTACCTCATGAGCACCAGGGGCGCGGCCTCGGCCCATTTCCTCGCCGCCAACGGGACGCGGGAGTGGCGGAACAAGATGATGCTCAAGGGCAAACGGGACGCCACCACCCTGGAGGTTATGGAGCTCCTGGTGGGCGACGAGCACACCTTCGACCTCTGGGTACAGTACACGGCCCCCAACGGCAAGGTCAAGGCCGTCCGCCCGGTACTGGTGGCCTGGATGGATATGCGGAGCCGGGACATCCTGGGCGACGTGATCTGCGTGAAGGCCAACGGCGACACCCTGAAAGAATCCTTGGTGAAAGTGCTCTACACGGCGGGCGTCCCGAAGCGGCTGCTCATCGACAACGGCAAGGACTACACCAAGGAGGAGCTCACCGGGCAGAACCGGAAGAACCGGCGCATCGACTTCGACTTCGACACCGAGACCGTGGGCTTCTACCAGAGCATCGGCATCCAGGGCGTCGACCGGGCCCTCCCCTATCAGGCGTGGGTCAAGGCGGTGGAGCGGTTATTCGGAACGGTCTGCTCCCGGTTCTCCAAATGGTTCGCCTCCTATACCGGCACCCTCACCGGCTCCAAAACCGACGCCAAGCGGCACAAGGACGTGGAGGGTATGCTGGAGCGCGGGGAGCTGCTGACCATGGAGGAGTTCTACGAGGTCTGGACGGAGTGGAAGGAGCAGCACTACCGCACCCGGAAGCATCGGGGCCTGACGGACGCCAAGGAGAAGTGGGTCACCCCGGGCGAGCTGTTCGCCCATGGCCCCCGCTATGAAAAGGCGGCACCGCCCAGGGAATATGCGGCGATGCTGCTCATGAAGGCGGACGCGGCCCGCGTGACCAACCAGGGCATTACCAAGTTCGGAGTCCTCTACACCGACTACGAGCTCTGCTTCTGGAAGGACAAGAAGGTCAAGATCAAGTGGGACATCGACGACGTTTCCAAGCTCTATGTCTACGACATGGAGGGCCACAAGATATGCGAGGCGGTCTCCGCCGAGGTGCTGGGCTTCGGCGAGAAGTGCTCCCAGGCCGCGCTGGAAAAGCTCATGCGCGACCAGAAGCGGCAGTACCGGGAGAGCGTGGAGGCCCTGGAAGACTTCACCACCCCCTACGAGGCGCGGCTTGAACAGGGCCGACCCTCCGACGCCGTGGGCAAGCTCGACCTGATGATCGGCCACGCACCCACCAGCAAGGTGATCGCCCTCCCAACGGACAAGGAGTATCGCGGCGAGGTCGCCGCCCAGAGCAGGAAGAAGCGCAGCGGGGCCGGGGACGAGTTCCTGGCGTCGAAGGCCGGGGATGCCCTCGCCAGACTGAGGGCCATAAACGAATAGGAGGAACATCATGGAAGTCACAGCAGCAGAGCGCACCACCACCTACACCGGGGCCCAGAGCCTCGCCGCGAAGATCAACGGCTACATCGTGGCCCAGCGCACCAGCATCGCCGCGATCGCCAAGGAGATCGGTTACAGCCGGGTCACCGTTTCCCGGTATCTGGCTGGCAAGTACGACAGCGACCCCACGGGCATCGAGGCCAAGCTCGCCGCATTCCTGGCGGGCCAGACCGGGGAGGAGGTGGAGCTCCCGCCGCCCCCGGAGCCGGGACAGAAGGGCGGGCAGAAGCCCCGCTTCTACGAGAGCCGGGACGCCAAGGCCGTCCTGGGCGTGTGCCAGAGCAGCCAGGAGTATATCGGGCTGGGCATCGTGGTGGCCCGCAGCGGCTACGGCAAGACCTACGCCCTCCGGGAGTACGCCAAGCTCCCCCGGGTCGCCTACATCGAGTGCGACGACACCATGAGCAGCCGGGACTTGGTGGAGGCGATCGAGCGGAGCATCGGGCTCCCCAACGGCTACGGCACGATCTGGCGCAGGGTCAACGGCATTCGGGAGTTCTTCAACACCAACCGGGGCTACCTCCTCGTCATCGACGAGGCGGACAAGCTGGTGAGCAAGTACACCCAGAAGAAGATGGAGATACTTCGGGCGATCTTCGACCAGAGCGACGTGGGGCTGGTGATCGCGGGCGAGCCGAAGCTGGAGGCCCAGATCAAGACCTACCTCGCACGAATGGCGAACCGGGTCGACTTCTACGCCTCGCTCCGGGGGCTGGCTCCCTCCGAGGTGGAGGGCTACCTGGAGGACTTCAACATCACCCCGGACGCCCTGCTGGAGCTGAAGGAGCGGGCGTGTAATATGCGGACGGGCTGTTTCCGCCTCCTCGACCGCACCCTTTCCAACGTGGGGCGCATCCTGGCCGAGCGGGGTGAGGACACGGTCACCGTGAAGATCATCGAGCAAGCGTCCTCCATGATGATGCTCTGACGACAGGGGGCCGGGACAATGAAAATGAGAAAGCAGCGGCACATGGGCGCGGCCCTGGTGGTTCTCTCCTGGCTCATCCTGCTTCTGGCCGCGACCGGGGCGACCCCCATTGACCAGGACGCCACCGCCGCAGTGCTGCTCCTCCCCCTGGGGCTCTACATGATCTTCACGGAGCAGTATATTTTGTACCCCTGACGCCGACCGGCGCGGGCATATAACCGAAAGGAGCTTAGACATGGCAAGAAAGCGAGTCATTGAGGAGCCGACCCTCAAATCCTGGGAGGACGTGAACGACGCCCTCCGTCAGATCGCGGAGGCCCAGATCGCGCTGGGCGACATCGAGAGCGATATGCAGAAGCAGATCATCGGGGCCCAGAAGGTGGCCGAGGAGCAGAGCAAGCCCATCAAGGACGCCCAGGCCCGGCTGGAGCGGGAGATCAAGGCATTCGTCACCGAGCACCGGGACGAGATGGGGAAGGCGAAGACCATGACCCTGACCTTCGGCGAGGTGGGCTTCCGGCTCTCCACCTCCATTTCCCTCCCCCGGGCGAAGGAGAAGCTGAAGGAGATCATCCGCCGCCTGAAGTCGCGCCAGATGCACGACTGCATCGTGGTGGAGGAGAAGATCAGCAAGGACGCCCTGAAGAAGTACGGCGAAGACACGGTCAACGCGGTCGGGGCCACCTGGAAGCAGAGCGACGTCTTCGGCTATGAGGTGAACATCGCCAAGCTGGAGCAGATCAAGGCGGGCGGCTGAGAAAGGAGGCCCGAGGAATGGCAGCAGCACGAACAGGGCGCAAGCAGCCCTCCATCCGCACCCTCTGGGCGATCGCCAAGTCGCCGGAGCTGCACATGACAGATGAAGACCTCCATGCGGTCGTTTACCGTGAGACCGGAAAGGAGTCCATCAAGGCATTGACCCAGGGGCAGATCAACGAGGTGGCCCGCGTCCTCCAGAATATGAAGGACGGGGTCAGCCGTAGCACCCGCCCCAAGCGCACCGACGAGGGCGGCGACGTCCGCACCGTCCAGCAGCGGCGCAAAATCTACGCCCTGACCGAGCAGCTGGGCTGGAATGACAACCCCCAGCGCATCCAGGGCTTCGTAAAACGCATGACCGGCGTCGACCGGCTGGAATGGCTGAACGTGGCCCAGTGCGAGAAGGTGATCGAGGGGCTCAAGGCGATCCTGAAGCGGCAGGAGCGGAAGGAGGGGGAGGGATGAGGGCGGCGAGTGACCAGGACATCCTGGCTGCGCTGGGCGGCATCATTGAGATGCAGCGCACCGCCCGGAGCGATGTGGAGGTCTGTGCCGAGACCGGGCTTGTGTTCCTCCGCATCTATTACCAGAAGCTCCCGGAGTCCGTCGCCCGCCGCCTTACGGAGCTCAACCCGGTCGCGCTGGCGGCTATCCCCGGGGCGACCGGGCACAACGGTTCCGAGAAGGCCCGGAAGAACATCACCTCAAGCGTGGCGAGCGACGCGGCCTTTGCCCAGGTCATCCGGGCAGCGAACATCTACCGCAAGAAGCTGGGCCTCGGCCCCCTGGGGGCCGACGGCAAACCAGGGCAGACGGAAGGAGGCAGCAACAGTGAGTAACAGCGAACAGGCCGGGCGCGTGTGCCCGATCTGCGGCAGGAGGTACACGGAGCGGCCCGCCCTCTCCCGGGCGGACAACGCCACGGACATTTGCCCGGACTGCGGGATGATGGAGGCCCTGGCCTCCATCCCCCGAAGGCGGGAGGGGCCCGCCGAGCGCACCCGGAGGGCCGTGTACGCCACAGGCAACAGGTGGGCGATTGAAAACTTCAACGCCACCCACGGCTGAGAGGGGGCTCACATGGCCGGAGTATATAAGGGCCGGTACTGCGCCCGCTTCTACTGCGACAAGGTTCGTGAGCGGCGATGCTGCGCTGACTGCTGGCGCCGCAAGGCCCGGAAGTGTCGCGGGGCCTGTCAGAATGACCCGAGTCGGTGCGGATTGCAGGGCAAGCCCTCGGAGAGGAGGCGGCGGTCATGCTGACCATCACCCTCCAGGTGGGAGCTCCGCCCGGTCAGGCGATCGGCGTCAAGGAGGACATCGCTATGAGACTGGAGCCTCTGGGCGACGTGCGTGTGGTGTCCATCACCGAGGACACGCCGGAGCAGCTCCACGTCGCGGGCTACGGGGCCGCACAGGGCCCGCCGAAGCGTTAGGGGGCTGGGATATGGCAAAGAAACAGAAGCGGCTCACGCAGCGCGAGAAGGCCGAGAGAGCGGCCATTAAAAAGCAACTCCAAGCGGACGGAGTCCTCCCGCCCAACAAACCCCGGCTCAATCGAAAGAAGTTCGCCCGGGAAGCGTTCGAGGCGTTTGAAGCGTTCTACACCTCCGAGCCCATCCGGGCGGAGCTCTCGCTCATTAAGGCGATCGGCTTCATGGTGGGGCCGGACATGAAGGAGGTCTCGCCGGAGGAGGTCGGCGTCCTCAAGCTGCTCAAGCTCGCGGTCGAGTACAACATCTTTCTCAGAAAACTTGAGAGCGAGGGCCGCACGAAGTACACCTACGGGGAGCTCATTGACGAGGTCATTCTCCCCATCACCAACTTATAGGAGGTAAAACCACCATGGCAAAACTGACACCTGACGCGACGAGGACGGAGTGCGGCCTCGTCATCAACGAGAAGATCATCCCCTGGGGGGCCAAGTGGCCCAAGGACTCGGGGAAGTACAAGAAGGGCCAGAAGTTCAAGGCGGACAAGCGTCTCTCCGGGGGCACCGGCAAGGTGGCGGGCGTGACCATCCACAACACCAACGATCTGGAGAACGTGGAGGAGGACGCGGAGCAGTACACCCGGGCGACATGGCCCAACGCCAACATGAACGACGCCCGCGTCCATTACTACGTGGACGACATCAATGCGTGGCAAAACCTGGAGGACACGGAGGTGGGCTGGCACGCCGGGGACGGCGGCAGCGGCCCGGGGAACGGGACGACCATCGCTATCGAGATCATCATGGACGGCTCCGGGAGCAAGGAAGACCTGGGGGCCGAGGCCAACGGCGTTATCCTGGCCGCGCTGCTGCTGAAGAAGTACGGCCTGACTGTGGAGCAGCTTTACACGCACAATCACTGGATGGGCCACCCGGACGCGATCGTGCAGGGGGCCCGGAAAAACTGCCCGCTCTACATCCTCCCCCACTGGGAGCAGTTCAAGGCCAAGGTCGCCGCGAAGCTGGCGGAGCTCAACGGAGCGGGCACAGACGCCCCCACCGAGGAGGCCAAGACGGCGATCATGGGCGAGGCCCGGGCCACGGCGCAGCAGATGGCCCTCTACTGCCGGAGCAAGAACGCCGAGCCGAAGCTTACAAGCTGCTCCCTGGAGGAGCTGGCGGAGATGTATCTGGAGGAGGGCAGGGCCGAGGGCGTCCGGGGCGATGTGGCCTGGGCCCAGAGTCTCCATGAGACCGGCTTCTTCAAGTTCGGCGGCATCGTCCAGCCGGGCCAGAACAACTTCGCGGGCATCGGGGCCCTGAACGGGAACACCCAGGGACAGGCGGCGACGTTCCCCGACCCGCGCACCGGCGTCCGGGCCCAAATCCAGCACCTGAAGGCATACGCCTCCAAGGAGCCGCTGGTGAACGCTTGCGTCGACCCGCGCTTCTCCCTGGTCACCCGGGGTTCCGCCGAGTTCGTGGAATGGCTGGGAGCCTCCGACAACCCCCAGGGCAAGGGCTGGGCGGTGCCGGGCAAAGGCTACGGGGCCAGCGTGGTGAAGCTGCTGGGCGCGGTCATGGCCCAGGAAACGCCACAAAGCCCCGCAGAGCCCCCGGAGCCCGACCCCCTGGCACAGTTCCCCGAGTGGCAGCGGGAGGGCCTGACGCGGCTTGTGGAGGCCGGTATCATCAACAGCCCGGACGTCTGGGCAGCTCGCTACGGGACGCCGATCACAGTCGGCGAGATCTTCGGCATCCTGGGCAGGATGTGCCAGACGCCGGAGGAGTAACAGGAAAGGGGCGCGGGCATGGATGATCTCTCAAAAGAGCTGACCGTTGAGATGCTGCCGGACAACCAATGGAAGCAAGTGGCGGAGGAGATCGGCATTGAAAATTTCTGCAAGATGCTGAAAATCGTCGGCGGGGCCACCCTTTACATCCCGCAGCTGGACAACATCCTCCGCCCCGTCCGAGACGCCCGCATCAAGGCCGAGTTCAATGGCTGGAATTACCTCGAATTAGCGAGAAAATACAGCATAACAGACCGGCTGGTTCGGAGCATTTGCGGCCCCGGGAACGTGGAGGGGCAGCTCGACTTGTTCGGCGAACAGAGTGACACATCTTAGAAATAATTCTCTGAAATGCTTCATGCGGACATTTCACGAAAAGCATAGTACCCTAAGACTACAGGCTTCGCCTGTAGTCTTATTTTTTATGCTTGAAGGAGGCAGAAAAACATGAACATGGAGATCATCACCAGCGCGGCGAGCACCGCACTCGCCAACATCGTCCTGGCCGTCATCGCCCTGGCCGGGGCCTATGCGGTCTACTACATCCGGCTGGCCGGGGCCCAGGTGAAGGCGCAGACGAAGAAGATCGAGGACGAGAGTGCCCGGGCACTTCTGGAGGACGCCCTGGACGACGTGGAGCGGCTGGCGACCAAGGCGGTCGGCTACACGGAGCAGACTGTGGCGAAAGCCCTCCGGGAAGCGGTCAAGGCCGGAACAGGCGACCGGGAGAAGCTCCTGGCCCTGGGCCGGGACGTCTTCAATGAGGTCAAGCGCGAGATCGGGCCGGAGACGCAGGAGATCATCGTGAAGCACCTGGGCAGCTTCGACCACTATCTGGAGCAGTGCATTGAGAACGCCGTCCTCAAGATCAAACAGGCCGACCCCTATATTACACTCCCTGGGGCCCTGGTGGACGGCGTCGGCGAGGCCGAGCTGAAGGAGGGCGTCGGCGGAGCTGTCGCTGAGTAAGGAGGGCCCCATGGACGTCATCCAAATCACCGCCGTTATCGGCGCAGCGGCGTCGCTGCTCTGCACCCTGGTCGTTGGAGCCCTGACCTACTTCTTCAAGAAGACGCTGACCTCCTTAGAGGACGCGGACAAGAAGAACGCCGCCGACATCCAGGCGGAGGCCCGGAAGCGGGAGCAGGAGCTGAAGGAGCTGATCGGCCAGTTCAACGACCTGAAGAGCGATATGCCTCTGGTCTACACCTTGCGGGAGGACTTCATCCGCAGCATGAACAGCGTCGACCACAATATCAGCGGGCTCGACCAGAAGCTCGATCAAGTTCTCCGGCTTATGACATCCTTCGGAAAGGAGGGGTAAATTATGGCCTTTATGGACGAGACCACCGAGCTGGAGGTGGAGAAGAACAAAGCAATCCGGGGCTATATCGTGCGGGCCCTGGCCCGGGGCAACAACGGGGCCCTGCTGGTTCGACAGATCGTCAACGCGCTCATGGCGGACAACCTCATTATGACCCCGGACATCGGCAAGTATCTCAAGTACCTGGAGGACGGCGGCTACATCGAGTTCACCAGCCGCTCCGTCAACGCCTACAACGCCTACCGGAAGGACGCCGTGGTGCAGCTCACCAAGAAGGGCATCGACTTGGTGGAGGACACCATCCAGGATGGTGGGGTCAATGTCTGAAAAGAAACGCCGAAGAGGTCGTGTACACTCCACCATAGACGACCTCCCGGAGCCCCTCAAGTCGCAGTTCGAGGTAAAGCTGGCAAACCCGGCGAACACCTACAACGAGCTCTCCGAGTGGCTGAAGGGCGAGGGCTACTCCATCAGCAAGTCGGCGATTGGCCGGTACGCAGTACGGACGAGGGAGGCCGCGCAGCGCGTGGCCGAAACCCTCCAGCGCACCCAGGCGATCGCCCAGGCCGTGGAAGCGCACCCCGATCTGGACTACACCAAGGCGGCGGAGCTGGTGCTTATGGACGGCCTCATGCAGCGGGTCAGCACCGCCGAGGAGGAATTTGACGAAATGCCGCTGGATAAGGCCGGGCGGCTGATTGCATCCCTGGCCCGAAACGCCACCTACGAAAAGCGCGTCCGGGCCGATCTGAAGAAGAAGGCGGAGCTGGCCTTTGAACAGATGGAGGCGGAGCTCATGGCGGCGATCAAGCAGCACCCGGAGCTGGCGGGTGAGCTGCACGACGTCCTGGCCCGGGCGCGGGAGAAGGTGTTGACGGATGGGGAAGATTGACCTGAAGGAATACCTGGAGCGACTGGAGGAGCCGGAAGACCGGGAAGCAGTCGCCAACCGTGACTACCAGCGGGAGCTCTTTCTCGAATATGTTGTCCGCGACAGCAATTTCCCCGAGCGTCGGGCGGAGCTTCTCCGGGACTTCAAGGCCGGGCAGGAGCTGACCGGGCCGAAGGGACTGCGCCGGAAGCTGGGGGCGATCGACCTGGAGTATTTTGGGCGGGCCTACCTCGCCCACTACTTTGTCCGAAAATCCCCCGCGTTCCACGGCGAGCTCGACCGCATCTGGCGGGAGGGCGTCCTGAAGGGGCTCGACCCCACCGTCGCCGCGAAGGAGATCAGCCGGGCGGACGGATGCAGGAGGGCGATCGAAGCCCCCCGTGGCCACGCCAAGAGCACGACCTTTACCTTCAAGGACTCCATCCACGCGGCGGTCTATGCCTACAAGCACTACGAGATCATCCTCTCCGACAGCTCCGAACAGGCCGAGGGCTTCCTGGCGGACATCAAGACCGAGTTTGAGGAGAACGCAGCTCTCCAGGAGGACTTCGGGGAGCTGGAGGGGAAGGTCTGGAAGTCGTCGGTCATCCTGACCGCCAACGGGGTCAAGATCGAGGCGATCGGTTCCGGCAAGAAAATCCGTGGTCGCCGCCACAAGCAGTGGAGGCCCGACCTCATCGTCTGCGACGATCTGGAGAACGACGAGAACGTCAACACGCCGGAGCAGCGCAAGAAGCTCCGGGACTGGTTTTATAAGGCGGTCTCCAAGGCTGGCGACACCTACACGGACATCGTCTACATCGGGACGCTGCTGCACTTTGACGCGCTGCTGGCCAACGTCGCCAAAAACCCCAGCTACAAGGCGGTCAAGTACCGGGGCGTCATCAGTTTCGCCGCCAACAGCGAGCTCTGGGACACCTGGGAGAGCATCTTCACCGACCTCGCCAACGAGAACCGGCAGGATGAAGCCCGGGCTTTCTATGAGGCGAACCGGGAGGCAATGCTGGAGGGCACCGCCGTCCTCTGGGAAGAAAAGCTGTCCTATTACGACCTCATGGTTATCCGTATCTCCGAGGGCGAGGCCAGTTTTAACAGCGAAATCCAGAACGACCCCATTGACCCGGAAAACTGCACCTTCCAGGAGGAGTGGTTTGACTTCTGGGACGACGACGGGAAGCAGCAGCCGGACTTCTCTGACCCCCGCTTCCTGTTCATCGGGGCCAACGACCCCTCCCTGGGCAAGAACAAGAAGTCGGACACCAGCTCCATTTTCGCGCTGGCCAAGGATACCGTCACCGGCTATATCTACGTCGTGATCGCGGACGTGGCCCGGCGAAAGCCCGACCAGATTATCGAGGACGCGCTGGAGGCGAGCCGTCGCCTGAAGCGGGACTTCAAACGGCCCTACTACAAATTCGGCGTGGAGACGGTGCAGTTCCAGTATTACTTCGCGGAGATCATGCGGCAGCGGGCGGCGGAGGCTGGCGAATACCTTCCCATTGAGGAGATCAACAGCACCCAGAATAAAGACGCCCGCATCCAGTCGCTGCAGCCCTTCGTCAAGAACGGCTACGTCAAGTTCAGCAAGAAGCACAAGACCCTCCTGAAGCAAATGACTGAGTACCCTATGGGCAAGAACGACGACGCCCCGGACGGGCTCCAGATGGCCGTGAAGCTGGCCCTGGACATCAAGGTCGGTCGGAGGGTCGAATACAAAAGCGTCGTCGCCCGCGCCCTGGACTTCCGGCGCGGAGCCTACTAAGGAGGCGAGAGCTATTATCCAAGAGAACACCATCATCCACGGCGACAGCCTCACAGTGCTCCGGGAAATGGAGGCCGGGAGCGTGGACGCGATCATCACCGACCCGCCCTATGGTATCAATTACGTTTCCCAGACCGGGGCCAAAATCAAGAACGACAAGTCGCCCTTTATCTGGTTCCTCTATGACGCCTTCCGGGTTCTCAAATCCGGGGAGTCGGGCCGGGGTTCCCTGGTCTGCTTTACCCGCTGGGATGTGCAGCAGACCTTCATCGACGCGATGAAGCTGGCGGGCTTCCAGGTCAAGAGCGAAGTGATCTGGGACAAGGTGTTTCACGGCATGGGCGACACCAAGGCGGCGTTCGCCCCCTCCCATGAGAACATCATCTTTGCGGTCAAGGGAAAGTTCAGCTTCCCCGGGCACCGCCCGAAAGACCTTGTCACCTTCCAGAAAATCAACAGCTCCCAGATGGTACACCCGACCGAGAAGCCCGTGGGCCTCCTGGCCAACCTCATCACCAGCGTTACCAAACCCGGCGACCTCATCCTCGACCCCTTCGCCGGGAGCGGCTCTACCCTGGTCGCCGCCAAGAAGACCGGACGGCGGTTCATCGGCGTGGAGCTGGACGACGACTTCTATCAGATCGCGCAGCGGCGCATTGAGGAGGCTGTGGAATGAGCAGAAGAAAGCGGCAGCGGCAGAACGCTCAGGCACCGCCCGCGCCCCCGCGCCGTCCCGATACCCAGGAGATTGCCGTTGCCCATGTGACGGACAAATACAGCGAATACCCCAGCAACGGCCTCACCCCCGTCAAGCTGGCTGAGATACTCAAGGAGGCCGACGCAGGTGACGTGCTGCGGCAGATGGAGCTGTTCGAGGAGATGGAGGAAAAAGACCCCCACCTGTTCAGCCAGCTCCAGACCCGGAAGAACGCCGTCACCGGCCTGGACTTCGAGATCATCCCGTTCAGCGACGACCCCCGGGACAAGGAGATCGCCGCCTTCATTGAGGAGCAGCTCGGCGGCATGGAGGGCTTCGAGGACGTGGAGAACGATCTGCTGGACGCGATCGGAAAGGGCTTCGCCGTCTCGGAGATCATGTGGGGCTATGACGAGGGGCACGTCGTCGTCACCCAGATCAAGTCCCGGCACCAGAAGCGGTTCTTCTGGGACAGCCTGGACGACTCATTCAAGGTACGCACCCAGGAGCACTCCGAGGGGCTGCTGCTCCCGGCGAACAAGTTCATCGTCCACAGGTACAAGGCCCGCAGCGGGCACACCTCCCGGGCGGGTATCCTCCGGGTCGTGGCCTGGATGTACCTGTTCAAGAATTACGACCTGAAGGACTGGGTCAGCTTCGCCGAGGTCTACGGCCTCCCGCTCCGGCTGGGCAAGTATGCGCCCGGGGCGAGCGAGGCAGACAAGGTGGCCCTCATGCAAGCCCTCATCCAGATCGGTGCGGACGCGGCGGGCATCATCCCGGACGGCACCACCATCGACTTCATCACCACGGAAAAAACCAGCTCCACCGACCTCTATGAGCGGCTGGCCCGTTACTGCGACGAGCAGATCAGCAAGGCTATCCTGGGCCAGACCCTCACTTCGGACAGCGGCGGCGGCAGCTACGCCCAGAGCAAGACCCACAACGACGTCCGGCACGACCTGACCGTGGCTGACTGCAAGGCCCTGGCCTCCACCCTCCGGCGTGACCTCATCCGGCCCCTGTGCATCTTCAACTTCGGTGAGGACAAGCGCATCCCCAAGATACAGTTTGACTGCGAGGAAGGGGAAGACCTGGAGCAGACCGCCAACATCCTGGACGTGCTCATCGGGAAGATCGGGCTGCGGGTACCCACCAGTTACATCTACAAGAAGTTCAGCATCCCGGAGCCGGAGGCCGACGAGGAGGTCGCCGCACCCCGGGCCGCAGCGGGGCCGAGCGTCCTCCCGTTCAAACAGGAACCGCCCGCGCCGACCATTGCGTTGAAGGCCGGGGCCGACGCAGGGCCCGGCACCCAGGCGCATATCGACCGGCTGGCCGACGCCGCCGTCAGGCGCGGAGCTGGCAGCTTCAAGAAAGCCTTCGCCCCAATTCTCAAAATAATTGAGAATGCGGGGAGCCTGGAGGAGCTCCGGGACATGATGGAGGACGAGAAGGCTGTCGCCGAGCTCTATAAGGCGATGGACGTCACCCAGGCGGAGGAGCTGCTCCAGAAGGTCATGGTGTACGCCAACCTGGAGGGGAGGGCCCTGGAAGATGGACGGCATTGACACGATCTTCAGCCGGGAGGACATGACCTTCCAGGAGGCTGTGGACTACTTCAAGGAGCGCGTCCCGGTTACGGCGGAGATCTTTTATCAGATCGCCGAGGAATACCGGGCCCTGGCCTTCACCGTCAGCGGCTACACCAAGGCCCAAATCCTCAAGAAGTTTTACGACGAGCTGCTCTCCGCGCTGGAGGAGGGCAGCACCCTCCAGGAGTTCCAGGCCAATATGAACGACTTCCTGGAGTCGGAAGGCTACGAAGGGCTTAACCCGGAGCAGGCCGATCTGATTTTCCGCACCAATATCCAGACGGCCTACAATGTGGGCCATTACCAGCAAATGACCGACCCCGCCGTCATGGAGCTGCGTCCCTTCTGGCAGTACGACGCGGTCAACGACTCTCACACCCGCCCCAGCCACCTGGAGATGGATGGGCGCGTCTTCCCGGCAGACTCCCCCGTCTGGAATACCTGGTTCCCCCCTAATGGCTTCAAGTGCCGCTGCACCGTGAAGACGCTCTCCAAGCGTCAGGTGGAGCAGCGGGGGCTGACTGTGGAGACCTCGTTCCCGGCAGTCGCGCCCGACCCGCACTTCGGCACCAACCCGGCAAAGGTACGCTTCGAGCCCGACCTGAAGGACTACCCGGAGCCGCTGGTGAAAGCCTACCAAGCCCGGCAAAAGGAGGGAGCCCCCAAATAGGCGCACAGGGGCCCACACAGCGACGCCAACGCCGGGGAGGGTAAAGTTACGGGGCAGGGCCCCGGGGGCCGTTGTGGGGCGTACTAACGGCGTTATAACGGGGCGCGGCGCAAGCATGAAGGAGGACACCGGAAAATGAAGGACTTTTTTATTCTGAAGGGCGGCGGCGTGGAGCTCACGGGAGCCCCGGAGACCATCACCGTCCTCCCCCTGGGCCACGTCGTCAGCTCCAAGGGCGAGTTTGATGTGGACGAGGGCAGCTTCCAGGCGATGAAGGCACAGATCGCCCAACGCGGCGTCGATCTGGTGGTGGACTATGAGCACCAGACCCTCAAGGGGGTCGAGGCCCCCGCCGCTGGCTGGGTGAAGGAGCTGAAGCTGGAGGACGGGAACATCGTGGCCGTTGTTGAGTGGACACCCCGGGGAGCGGAGTATCTGAAGAATAAGGAATACCGCTACCTCTCCCCCGTGGTCAATGTCCGCAAAATGGACAATAAGGCCATAGGGCTGCACTCCCTGGCCCTGACCAACACCCCCGCGATCGAGAACATGACCCCGATCGTCAACTCAGATAATTTTGAAGGAGGACACGAGAACATGGATATGCAGAAGCTGGCGGCGGCACTGGGCCTTGGCCCGGACGCCACCGAGGAGCAGATCATGGAGGCTCTCCAGGCGATGGTCGCCGAGAACAAGAGCCTCAAGGAAGGCAAGCAGCCCGGGGACGAGGCCACCGTCGCCAACAAAGCGGTCTGCGAACTGCTGGGCCTGAAGGCCGGGGCCCCCGCCGAGGATGTGACCGCGAAGATCATGGAGCTCAAGGGCGGCACCATCGACGGCGTCAACGTGCTGGAGGAACTGAAGGCCCTGAAGCAGCAGAACGCCCAGCGGGACGCGGACGAGGCCGTCACCCTGGCCCTGAAAGCGGGCAAGATCACCCCGGCGCAGAAGGACTGGGCCCGGAGCTACGCTCTGGCCGACCCCAAGGGCTTCGACGCGTTTGTGGAGAAGGCCCCCCAGGTCGTTCCCATGGGCGAGATCGACCTGGGCGGCACCGTGGCCCTCAAATCCGACAAGCCGGACGAGGCGACCACGTTGGTTTGCAAGCAGCTGGGCGTCAGCCAGGAAGACCTGGAGAAATACGGGAAGGAGGAGTAAGCCATTATGGGAGCTTTGACTAACGCGAGAGATACCACCGAGATCATGAACGGCGGCAAGCAGCTCGTCCTGCCGGTAAAGGCTAAGACCACCATCTACCAGGGGGCCCTGGTCGTCCTGGACGCGGACGGCTACGCTATCCCCGGGAAGAAGGCGGCGGGCCTGACGGCAGCGGGCCGGGCCGAGGAAACCGTGGAGAACACGGGCGGCGATGGCGAGCTGGTCATCCGGGTCACCCGGGGCGTGTTCGTCTACGCCAACACCAGCACCGCCGCCAACAAGGTCGGCGCGGGCCACGTTCTCAAGCCCTGCTACATCCAGGACGACCAGACCGTGACCGCCCTGGCCACCGGAGCCTCGGTCGCCGGGCTGGTCATCCGGGTCGACGACAATGGCGTCGCTGTGGAGATCGGCAACGGCCTGACCGCGCCCGCCGCCAGCACCTAACGAACAGAAGGAGGATAATGCGCTATGGTTATCAACCCCCAGACCCTGCGCGGCATCTACGTCGCGTTTAATACCATCTTCAACAAGGCCCTGACGGAAGTGCAGCCGATGTACACCGAGATCGCCTCCGTCATCCCCTCCACCACCGACTCGGAGACCTACGCCTGGCTGGGCGACATCCCCGGCATGAGGGAGTGGATTGGCGACCGGGAGGTGCAGAACCTCACCGCCAGCGACTACACCATCAAGAACAAGGACTTCGAGCTGACCGTGGGCGTCGACCGCAACGCGATCGAGGACGATAAGCTGGGCATCTACAATGTGCGGATTGAAATGCTGGCGCAGTCGGCGGCGACGCACCCGGATGAGCTGATCTTCAAGCTGCTGGCCGACGGCTTCACAACGAAGTGCTTCGATGACCAGCCGTTCTTCTCCGCCGCCCACAAAATCGGTGAGAAGACCGTCTCCAACATGAGCCACGCCAAGCTGAGTATGGACGCCTATATTGCGGCCCGCACCGCAATCATGTCCCTCACCAACAGCAAGGGCCGGGCCCTGAACCTTGTCCCGGATAAGCTGATCGTCCCGCCCGCTCTGGAGAAGGAGGCCCGGGACATTCTGGTCGCCGACTTCGTGAACGGCACCAAGAACACCATGCAGGGCACCGCGAAGCCCGTGGTCGTCCCCCAGCTCGCCGGTCACGACTCCTCCTGGTTCCTGCTCTGCACCAACCGGCCCGTGAAGCCGCTGATCTATCAGCAGCGGAAAAAGGCCAAGTTCGTCTCCAAGACCCAGGAGACCGACGAGAACGTGTTCATGAAGAAGCAATTCCTTTACGGCGCGGACAGCCGGGGCAATGCGGGCTTCGGCTTCTGGCAGATGGCCTTCGGCTCTGACGGCACCGGGGCTGCTGGCTGACGGAAGGGAGGGGCGGCATGAGCTACAGCACCAGGGCGGAAGTTCGGGAGATGATTAAGGACGACGCCCTCAACGCGATCATCGGAGACACCTTTATCGAGGAGCCCGCGAAGCGGGAGGAGCTGGTCGCCCCCATCATTGACGCGGCGATCGCCGACGCGGACGGCGAGATTGACGGCTACCTCGCCAAGAGGTACGCCGTCCCCCTCGCTCCTGTCCCCAAGGTCATCAACAAATTTTCTAAAGACATCGCGGTCTATAACCTGTTCTCCCGCATCGGCATCGACGAGGGGACAGATCAGAAGACTTACCTCAACCGCTACAACGCGGCGGTCAAGTTCCTCACGCTGGTGGCGGAGGGCAAGGTCTCCATCGGGGCCGATGCTGACGGAGATCCCGCCAGCGCAGCCGCGATCGGCTTCACTGTCCGGTCAAACCCCCGGCTGTTCAGCCGGGGACAGATGAGGGGGATGTGAGCTATGTACGACATCCGCCTGGAGGGGGACACCCGGGCTATGCTCCGCAGGATACGGAGCTTCTCCGAGATCGACCGCCGCAGTATCAACGCCGCGCTCGCCCAGGGTGTTCGGGAGTCGACGCTTGAACGCTTCCGGCAGGGCAAGGGCCCGGACGGGCGGAGGTGGAAGAGCTCCAAGCGGGCAATCCTGGAGGGCGGGAAGACCCTGGTCAAGACCGCCCAGCTCCGCAACTCCATCCACGCGAGGTCGGACGCCTCCGGCTTTGCGGTCGGCACCAATGCCAAACACGCAGCGACCCATCAGTTCGGCGAGCCAGGGCGCACCATCCGGGCCCGCAGGAAGAAAGTGCTGCGGTTCCAGTACAACGGCAAGTGGGTCTCCAAGAAACAGGTGTGCGTCAAAATCCCGGCCCGGCCCTTCCTGGGCCTGTCGGACGAAGATATGCAGGAAATGAAGGCCACCGTGGAGGACTTCATCGGAAGGGAGGGCTGACCCATGCTCTACGGGCAAAGCAAGCAATACCTCCTGGAGAAGCTCACGGAGTCGGGTCTCAAGTCGAGGCCGTACACGGCCCTGAAAGCCCTCCAGAAAAGCCAGGAGTCCCACGTCGGTGCAGTTTTGTTTGAGCGGGAAGCCTACGCCCGAAACGGCTCCAAAAAGCGATTTAGGGATGAAGAGGGAGCGAAACACAAACGGCGCAAGGTTTTTGACCGGGCTGTCACCTTCGTTGTACTCATAGGCGACTACACAGACGACACCGTGGAGACCATGCTGGAGAAGTTCGTCTCACTGCTTGACCGTGGCATCACGGTCGACGGGAATTTCGTCCCGCTGGAGATAGAGGGCGTGGAGTGGGTCGATACCGAGGACGCGCTGCTCAAGGCCCAGGTCGCCGTCCGCGTGACGGTCACCTTCAACGGCGGCGTCTACAAGGACACGGACTTCGGGCCGCTGACCCACGTCGAAGTGGTCGAGATCGAGAAAATAAACGGAAAGGAGAATACAGATGGCGAGTAGAAGCAAGCCGGAAACTGCGCCCGCAGCGGCGCAGCCCCAGGAGCTGCTGTCGATTGATACGCTCCGGGAGAAGCACAAGGTTACGCGGCCCATCTTCGCTGGCGTATGTGCCGCGAATGACTGGAAGCCCGGCAGGGCTATGACCGAGGAGGCGTTCCTCCAGGCGGTCGCCGATTTTACCGGGGCCCCCATGGGCGCACCCCAAGGAAAGCGAGGCTAAGAAGCAATGCTTAGAGACGTTAAGACAATCATTTCTGACGGTCTGCTCGGCTTTGCGACCGCCACCGGCGACGGGCTGAGCGTCAAGATCGGGGCCTCGCCCGTGGTGTCCGACACGCCGATCATCGTCACCGGTGACATGGACGCCGCCAAGATCAGAGGCCGGCTAGGCCTGTCCCCGCTGGCCGACGCCACCATGGACGCCGTTCAGGGCGGCGCGGCCCGCATCTTCTGCCTCCCGGTTGCCGCGACAACGGCGGGCACCCTGGCCCCTGTGGTGCAGGAGGGGGATGGCGGCGGCAGCTTGACCGTGGACGGCTCCCCCACCAACGCCTTCCAGGTGGTTATCCAGATCACCGCCCAGGGCGGGCTGAACACCGCAGCCTTCAAAGCCTCCATCAATGGAGGCCACAGCTTCACCGACGAGATCACCGTCCCTGTGACCGGCTCCTACGCCCTGGAGGGGACGGGCCTGACCGTCCAGTTCACCGAGGCAGCGGAGGTCGACCAGAAGCCCAGCTCCTTCCTGGTGGGTGACACCTTCACCTTCAGCTCCACGGCCCCGGCTATGACCAACGGCGACGTACTGGCAGCAGTAGACAGGCTGAAGGAGTTCACGCAGGAGTTTGAGTTCATCCACATTGTTGGGGAGAGCACCCTCCCCCTCTGGCAAGCTATGAGCGAAGCCCAGAAGGAGCTCATGAACGTCTACCACAAGCCCGCCTTTATTCTGCTGGAGGCGGCGTTCCCCCAGGCAGACGTGGACGGCGACCTCCACGACTGGGCGTTTCAGATGGAAGCGAACCGGAAGAAGATCAAGAACACCGACATCCAGGTCTGTGCGGCCTGGGGCAAGCTCGTCCGGCTGGACGGCACCACGCAGAATGTCAACCTCGCCGGGCTGGTGTCGGGACGCTACGCCAAGGCCCCCGTCCAGGTCTCCATCGGCAAGACCCAGCCCGAGGCGGGCTACGGCTTCCCGGAGACGCAGCTCCTGGAGCTTATCCCGGCTGGCTACGATAATACCATCATCGAGTTCCTGGACGTGGCTGGGTACCTGACCTTCCGGGAGTACGACGGTCTGGACGACCTCTACGTCTACCACACCAAGATGATGTGCCCGGACGGGAGCGACTACCGCTACGCCGAGGACGTGCGCGTCAGGAACAAGATCGTCCGGGAGACCCGGAAGAAGGCTCTGTTGTTCAAGAATGACGACATTGACCTGACGGACATCCAGGGCGAGCTGGAGGCCCGGGCGAAGTTCATCGCCACCCCTCTCGACCGCATGGTGAAGAACAAGGAGATCAGCTCCTATGAGATCATCGTTAAGGAGGGGCACGAGGAGACGTTCCTGGAGGACGAGACCATGCGGGTCAAAATCCGCTACCTCTCCAGGGGCTACATCCGCGAGGTGGAGATCGACCTGGGCCGCGCCCCGATCACTGCGTGACAGAAGGGAGGATAAGAGACTATGAGCCTCAAAGTAAACGGCAAAGCCTACGACTGGGGCGACGTCGACGTCAAGTTCCCCGGTCTGGCTCTCGTTGTGCAGGAGATCAGCTACGACGACGAGATGGAGATGGAGGAATCCTACGGATACGGCCACCGGCCTCGCGGCTATGGCACCGGAAACTATAAGTCCTCCGGGAAAATCTCCTTGCTCCGGGACGACTACGAGGAGTTCCTGAAATGGTGTAAATCCCAGGGCATCCCCTTCTACAAACTGACCATCCCCTCCATCGTCGTTTCCTACGCCAACGAGGGGGAGAAGACCCACATGGACGAGCTGAAGATCGTCAAGCTCACCAAGCGAAGCCACAAAGCCGCCCAGGGCGACAAGGGCCTGACCGTGGACATCGACATGATGATCGTCGGCGGCATCGTCACGGACGGCCTGGAGCCCGCCTGAGCGTTATTCCCAGAATAATTGAGAAATGGAGGACACCCCCATGGAAAACATGAAAGATAACCCCATTTCCTCCGCTGCGCCCAAGCTGGCCAGCGACGAGGAGCTGAAGGCGAAGTACGGCAAGGTCTACCGCATCGGCATGACGGTCTCCGAGGACGACGAGAACGAGGTCGAGCTCGTTTACCGCTTCAAGCGGCCCAGCGTGGCCAGCTATGACCGCTACGTCAAAACGCTGGCCCAGATCGGCGCATCCAAGGCCAGCAAACGGTTCATGCTGGACGCCGTGGTGGAAGAGGATGAAGCCAGGCTCACCGCCGACGCCGAGACCTATCCCGGCGTGGCCATTGCGATCGGCGGCAAGCTCACGGACATCCTGGGCCTGACTAACGCGGTAAATTTGAAGAAACTCTAAGGGAGAAGGTCGCGGGGGTCAGGGAGAACGCTATAGAAACAGGGCTCCTGGAGATATATCGCTTCCTTCCCCTGCCTCTCTTAGAGCAATTTGACCCTGAAGCAATCAGCGACATCGGCGTATTTCTGGACTATGTGGCAAAGGCTCGCGTCGTCCAAGAGATGGAGAAGGACATCCTCGCTCGAGCGATCAGCGAAGTGTTCTCCTCGTAAATGGAGGTGAGAGCAGTGTGAGCTTAGAATCCATCTTCAAATTGTCGCTTGTCATGAACATGGTCGACCACCTCTCTGGCCCGCTGGCTGGCATCGCCTCCCGCGTGGGGGCGGACGTGTCCAAGCTGGACGCGCTGGGGCAGACCTTCGGCGGATTCATCAAGGCGGGCACTGCGATGCAGGGGGCTGGCTCCCAGATCACCAGCGCAGTGCTCGCCCCCGTAGAAGCCACGTTTGAAACACGCCGGGCCTTGGGCGAGCTGGCCTCCCTGGGCGTGGAAGACCTGGACGCGCTGGAGAGTGCGGCCCGAAACTTCTCCGACCAGTGGAGCGGCACCACAAAGGCCGACTTCATCAGCGCGGCCTATGACATCAAGAGCGGCATATCGTCCCTGTCGGACGAGGGCGTCGCCGAGTTTACCGCTCTCGCAGCCCTGACCGCCAAGGCCACCAAGTCGACGGCCTCGGAAATGACCTCCCTGTTCGCCACCGGCTACGGCATCTATAAGGGCTACTACGACGATCTCACCGACATCCAGTTCGGGGAAATGTTCTCGGCTGGAATAGCGGAAAGCGTCCGGGCGTTCAAGACGTCCGGCACCGGCATGGCCCAAGGCATCCAGAGCCTGGGCGCGTCGGCCACCACCGCCAACGTCCCTCTGGAGGAACAGCTTGCAATCCTCGGTATGCTGCAAGCCACCATGGGAGGGGCGGAAGCCGGTACAAAGTACAAAGCCTTCCTCCGCTCGGCGGCGAAAGGCGGCGAGGCATTGGGCCTCTCCTTCCTTGACGCCAACAATCAGCTCCTGTCTATGCCTGAAATCCTCGAACAGCTTCGGGGCAAGTTCGGCGAGACAATGGACGCCGCTGAGAAGATGGAGCTGCAAAAGGCTTTCGGGGACACCGAAGCCGTCGCCCTCATCGACCTGTTGTATTCCAAGACCGGGGACTTGCAGGATAATATCCTCAACCTCTACGACGCGATGGGTCAGGGCACCGGAGTCGCCCAGGATATGGCGTCTGCTATCCAGGAGACCGAACCGGAGCGGTTCGCTCGCTTGCAGCAGCGCATCCACAACGTGACGGAGTCCATAGGCAACAGCCTCCTCCCCACGGTCAACGACCTCATGGGGAAGGGGGAGCAAGTGCTCACCAAGGTCGCCTCCTGGATAGAGGAGAACAAGGAGCTCGTCAAGATCATCATGCTCATCGTGCTGGCGATCGGCGGCTTCCTCACCGTGGCGGGCACCGTGATCGCGGTCGTCGGCGGCGTCGGCCTCGTCATTACCAAGGCGGTCTCCGCCTTCAAGATACTCAAGGCGGGGTTCCTATTGGCGAAGGGCGCACTGGCACCGCTTATAGGCTCCGTGTGGAGCTTTACAGCGGCCCTGCTCGCCAACCCCGTGACCTGGATAGTCATAGGCATCGTGGCCCTCATAGCGGCCCTGGTGCTGCTCTACAACAAGTGCGAGTGGTTCCGCAACGGCGTCAACGCAATTCTGGGCTTCTTCAAGGAGAAGCTGGGCGCAGCCCTGGAGGTCGCCAGGAATATCTTCGGCGCGATCGGCGGCGTGATCGGGCGCGTCCTGGGGGCGGCGAAAGCCACCGTCCAGGAGAAGCTGGACAACATGAAGCGAGCCTACGAGGAACACGGCGGCGGTATCCGAGGCGCGGCAGCGGCTGCGATGGAGGGCGTCAAGGGCGTCTACACAGCCGGGTACACCTTCTTGGACAATCTCACCGGGGGCAAGCTCTCCGGGCTGAAGGACGCGGCAGCGCAGCGGCTGGGTGAGCTGAAGGCCGTCTACGAGGAGAACGGCGGCGGCATCCGGGGCGTGGCAGCGGCTACTATGGAGGGCGTCCGGGGCATCACCGAGGCTGGATTCAACACCCTGAACAGCCTGACCGGGGGGAAGCTGGACGGCCTGAAAGCCGCCTACGAGGAGAACGGCGGCGGCATCCGAGGCGCGGCAGCGGCCACGGTCGAGGGGGTCAAGGGCGTCTTCGGCGCGGGTTACAATTTCCTGGACAACCTCACAGGCGGCAAATTGACCGCAATCAAGGACAAGTTTTCTGAGAAATTATCTCCCATCACTGGCACAGTCGGCAGCATTCTGGACGCAGCAGGAGCCACGGTCAGCGAGAAGCTGGGGAATATGCGGACGGCCTACGAGCAACATGGCGGCGGAGTCCAAGGCATCGCCGCCGCTGCGATGGAGGGCGTTAAGGGCTACTACACGGCGGGCTTCACCTTCCTGGACAATCTCACCGGAGGAAAGCTCTCCGAGATCGGCGGCAAGTTCACGTCCACCATGAGCGGCATCGTTCAGGGCATCGGCCAGAAATTCACCGAGGCTGGGTCGGCCTTTATGACCGGCCTGGGCAATATCAAGAACACGGTCACGGGGGCCGTGACGTGGTTCTTCGACTCCGGCAAGAAGATCGTCAGCACTTTCGCCAACGGTATCCGTTCAGCCTTCTCCGGCGCAGTGGACGCGGTCAAGGGCGGGCTCCAGAAAATCCGCAACCTCCTCCCGTTCTCCGACGCGAAGGAGGGCCCGCTCTCCACCCTGACCCTATCGGGCCAGCGTACCATGACCACCTACGCCCACGGGCTGACCTTGGCCCAGGACGCCCCCGCCGACGCAATGGAGCAGGGGCTCCAGAAAGCAAAGGTGGCCTTGCAGCGCGAGCCGGTCGCCAAGGTCAACATCGGCGGCGACCGCAGCAGCGAGGACACCGACACCGCCGAAGGCGATGGCTCCAGCAGCGGCGGCAAGCAGGTCATCATTCAAAAGCTCATCATGCAGGTCGATCTGAAGAAGATTAAGGACTTGCAGACGCTGCTCTCGCTGCTGAAGGAAGTCGAGGACTACAGCAACGGCAACGGCGACGACGACCCGGACGCCGTACCGAGCCCGGCATAAGGAAAGGGGGGACGACCATGATCTTCATTGAAGACGAACGTATCAAGCTCAACGGGGTCGTCCTCCCTGGCCTTATCAAAAGCATTGAGGTCACGGAGACGGCAAAGGTAGACGAGCAGGAGGTTGAAGGCAGCGCGACCAAGCCCAAACAGGCCACCGGCTATGAGGACGCCAAGGTTATCATCGAGCTCATCATCGACGACACCGAGAGCCAGACCAAATACGAGCGGTACGCCGTCCTGCGTGAGATATTCCGAAAGCCGGGTCAGAATGTCCCGCAGCCCATTCCCATCGTCAGCGAGGACACAGCAGCCCACGGCATTGAGAAGGTCATCTTCAAGAAGCTCACCCATAAGGGGGAGAACAAGAAGTCGCAGCTTACGGCAAGCCTGGAGCTGTGGGAATACATTCCCCAGACCATTACAGCAACCAGCAGCTCGGGTGGTTCCGGGGGCTCGTCCGCCAGCAGCAAAGCCAAGGCTACGACAGCGGCAGCGAGCAACCTTAACCCGGACTATCAGCAATACCTGGGAACCAAGCGGGGCAAGTCGCCCGCCAGTGACATGGTCACCGGCGCGGCGACCGCCGCCTTAAACAAGGTTATGTCGCAAATGCCATATTGAGGAGGCGCACCGTGGAAACAACAGAGCTCTATTATCCGCAGATCGCGGCCCAAGCCGGAGGCTACTCTTTCGACAAGGGCATCGAGGTCGAAATATACTCCGCCAAGTCATCCTATTTTGACTGGGCAAAAATCCGCTTCACGGAGCAGTTCCGTCCGAAGGTCGCCCTTCCGCGCAAGGCCCCCGGCTCCATCCAGATGGGCTACAACGGTTCTCTGGATGAGGTTTTCTCCGGCTTTGTCGCCAAGGAGTACGACGGCGGGGCCTACATCAACGAGGTCAACTTGAAGGACGAGATGCTGCTCCTGGAGGAGACCATCATCAACGACACCTTCCTGAACACTACGCCCCAGGAGATGATCTCCTTCTTCCTCTCTAAGGCTGGGCTCTCCAAGATGAAGCTCGCCTCGAAGGGGTACCCGAAGCGGAAGATGCTCCCCATCCGGGAGCAGAGCGTCGTCCAGGCGATCAACACCGTCAATGCGGCCTGGGGGCTCAAGGTGCCCTTTTTCTTCTCTGGCGGCACGTTCTATTGGGACGAGAAGCCGGAGCAGAGCAAGGTCTACACCTTCGAGCATGGGGTCAATATTATCAACCTGACCCGGGCGGGCGGCGTGTGGGAGCTGGAGACAGTCTCCGCGCCCTTCGTCAAACACTCCCATAAAATCAACCTTATCCACCCCCAGATTAGCGGGGAGCAGGAGGTGCTGAAGGTGGTGTCCACCACCAACGACTCCGGCTTCATCCGCACCTATATCTACTTCTAACCGCAGAAAGGAGGGGCGCGTCAATGCTTGAGGAAATGGTCAAGTCAATCGTCAAGAAATCCATCGCCGTGGACTATCCGCATCTGAAGCTCCCCACCGTCGTTTTCGCAAAGGTGGACTCGGTAAAGAAGCTCGATACCTACGAGATCAAGGAGCTGGTCATCTTCAACGATGACACCGGGGGCAGCTTCCGGGGCCATATCGTGGCTCATTGGTATGAGTACAAGCTCACTGTCCTCGACCGCTTCGGGAGCCCTGACAAGGCGTTCCCGGCCCTCCCCCAGATCAAGTCCAAGAAGCAGTTCCAGCAGGGGGCGATGGTGGCGATCGCGCTACCCTATGGCGAGCTGGCCCCGGCGATTATCGGGGAGGTGCGGTTGTGACGGGCTTGAAAGATACCGACATCCGCCTGGATGACTCCTGGCAGCTCACCCAGGCGGCGGACGGGGACGCACCCCTGTGCTCCAGGCTGGACTGCCTCTATCAGAATATCGTTCTGGAGGCCCTCACGCAGCCGGGTGATCTGTTCTACGACGCCGAGTTCGGCTGGGGCCTCTACGACTTCATACAGTCAGAGGACACTGAGCTCACCCGCCTGGAAATGACGCAGCGCGTCAAAAGCAAGCTACAGAGGCGGGAGGTCATTCTCCCGGAAACTATCGGCATAACAATCACCCGCGCCGACGATACCGCCCGGCTCCGCTGCACCTTCCGCTTCGCGGGAGAGGATGAAGCCAGAACGCTCAATATCGTTATCGACGCGGTCAGCGTGGAGGTGATCGCAGAATGATCGACAAGAAAACCCTTGACGCTGTTCTCCCGGTTCCCAGCCTGGAGGAACTGCGGGACGCTAAGGTGGAGGAGCTGAAGAACGAGGGCTTCGTCATCACCAACTTTCACTCGGGCGGCGTCTTTCACACCATGCTCATGATTGCGCTCCGTATCAAGATCGAGGTCATTGAGCTGCTCCGGCTGGTTTTAAATAATATGTTCGTTTCCCATGCCACCGGGATATGGCTTGACCTGAAGATGGCGGACTACTCCAAGAAGCGCAAGCGGGCGCAGAAGGCCCAGGGCCTTGTAACCGTCACCCGCCTGGATATGGAGGGCGAGGCGGTCAAAATCGCCAAGGGGCAGGTATTCAAGACCGCCCTGGACATTAACGGCGAGGAGCTGCGCTTCTTTTCTCTGGAGCCCGCCGTCCTCCAGAAAGGGGCCCGGACGGTCGACGTGCTGGTGGAGGCCGAGAACGAGGGCACCCGCTACAATGTCCCCCAAGGCCAGATCACCACGTCCCTCACCTATATCGGCGAGGTGGAGATCAGCAACGGCGAGGACTGGATAACCCGGGAGGGCAGCGATACCGAGGATGACGAGAGCGCAAGGACGCGCACCCTCCGCTCCTGGTCGGAGCTGGCGCAGCGGGCGATCGAGGACGCATTTATCAACACAGCGGAGGGCGTCCCCGGCGTCCTGTTCGCCCAGGCGGACTGCGACCACCCCCGGGGCCAGGGCACCGTGGACGTCATCGTCACGGGGACGGCGGGCGAGGCGACGGAAGGTTTGTTGAAACTTGTCCGGGAAGCTGTTGACAAGATCGCCGGGCCGTATGATAATATCCTGGTGAAGTCATCCGTCACCGTGGCCCAGGACATCAGCGTCACCGTCACCACCGCTGACGCGGCGACTGACGAGGAGATCAAGGGCCGCGTCCACTCCATCCTCGCGGAGCTCCTGGCCGTCCGCAAGGGCCGCAAGCTCTACGAGCTTACCCTCTCAGACATCAACCACGCAATCCGCAGTGGCTACCGCGACATTACCAACGTCAAAATCGCGGCCCCGGAGCAGGACGTCAAGCTGGACAAGGACAAGGTCATCATCCTGGGGGCCGTTTCCGTGACGGTCAGAAGGGAGTGACCGGATGAAACGGTTTGACACCTTCGGCGAGTATATGTTCGACCTTCTGTTTGCTCCGCTGAAAAAAGGACGCCGGGCAGTCAACCAGTTCGCTATCTTCTTCCGGGTCATCGGGCGGGAGTTCGATGATCTGAAGACGGCGATCCTCCGGGTCAGGGACGAGGCCAACGTCGCCAGCGCGTCGGAGGTCATGCTCCCTGTCCACGGCCAAGACCGCGATATGCCCAGGCTGGAGGGGGAGGATGCGGAGGCGTACCGCACCCGGCTCTGCATGAAGGGCATTATTTCACAGTGGAGCGGCACCCGCCAGGGTATCCTCTACGTCCTCGCGGCTCTGGGCTATGAGCAGAGCCGTATCGAGCCGGTCTATGAACAAGACCCGGAACACTGGGCGGAGTTTATTATCTTCCTGAAGGGCCGCAAGCAGAGCGGCGTCAACAACCTCGCCGTCATTGACGCTGAGGTTCGCAAGGTCAAGGAGGGCAGCAGCAGACCGTTCTATGGGACGGAAAGCGGCAACACCATCCTGCTGCTCTCCCGGCTGGAGCGGGGCGTTTCCGACTATCCCCGCTGCAACCAGCTCGTCTGCGGCGTGTGGCCCCATGTGGCCAGCATCGGCTATCTCCTGAAGTCGGACATCGTGATCGGCGACCGGGCGGAGTCCGGCGACGTCAATATCCCGAGAGCCGGTACCATCGCGGCCTCGGAGGAGTTCTATCATTACGGCGAATATACCCTATATGCTGGGCTGTGCTCTATCCTTGCAGCGGCATCCCAGGAGCAGCGCGGCATCAAGGTATATCTCAGGTGCGCCGAGCCGACCCGCTGCTCCCCCACCACCGACATTAACGGCGGCGTGGGCAGCGTCATCGCCTCGACCATCAACCCCCAGGGCCGGACGGAGGCCAGCGACGTCACCTTCCCGCAGATCGGCACCTTTACGGCCTCTCCGCAGTGTTACTGCTTCGGGGAGAACACCACCTACAAGGGGCTGGTCTCCGGGCTCACAGCGGGCTCCAAGGCGCAGCAGGGCGTCAAGGAATACTTGAGGTGCTCCCGGTCGGCCCGCTGCTCAAATACAACACATTCCAGAGGAGGCGGACGCTAAATGGCGAAAACACTCACTGACCTCGGCATCCAGAAGATCGGGCGGCGTTTTGTCGACTCCATCGACCACGCCAACTATACCCTGAACGGAGAACCGAAAACTGTCCCCCCGTTCCGCACCATGGTCAACGGCTCCGACGTGCGGGTCTATATCTACTTCGACGACACCGTCATCGGGGACGTGGCCAACGTGGAGCTGGTGGATAAGGACGGCGACATCGTCGCCAAGGCCGACGACCGGGTCTTCACGAAAACACCGGGCAAGGGGCTCTATGTAGCCTTCAAATATAATGTCAAAGAAATGGAGGTCGAAAGCAGCAATGGAGTCTTATGAGCGCATTGGATGGCTCGACCATGTGGTCGACATCATCACCGAGGAGGTCATCCAGGAAGGGACGCCCGTGAGCCAGACGAACATGAACCACATGGACGACGGTATCTGGCAGAACCGGGAGACCATTATCCTGCATGACAGCCAGATCGCGGACGCGCAGCGTGAGATCAAGGTGCTGAAGGACGCGACCCTGAACAACATGGTCAATAACGTCTTTCTCATCAATTTTGTCTCCGTAACGTCCGTGGCAATCGCGTTCGGCATCTATGACCCCGTGGCGCGGAAAATCTATGTATAGGGTCGCTTGCACCCGTAAAGAAGCGAGCTGCATCCTCGGGAATTTCTTCAGTGGGCTCTCCCAGGTATGCGAAAGCTGCCAGCGGCGTCCCCGGGACGAACTGGCCCTCATCACCAGGGATGGCCTGAAGCTCACCGGCGAGGCCAGCCTGACCATAGAGGGCCGCAGCTCCATCACGGGCGAACCGGCAACGGTCAAGCTCACTGACTACGGCTTCGAGTTTTACGGGGACATCGCCGAGATCGAACGCATCAGGAAAGCGAGGTGCGTCGGCTATGGCGGAACCGTCTACCCTGCAGAAGAAGGCTGAGATATTCCTGGAAAGGGACGTCTACCCCTTGCTCAAAAACTTCCCCGTCGCGGAAAAGTTCTCCCTCAATCAAGAGATCAAGCAGTCGTGCTACAAGCTCATCCGGGCCACCGTTATGGCGAACAACCTCACCGTCGTCAAGAAGCGGCTGGAGTGGCTGGACGAGGCGGACGCAGAAAAGACCCTCCTCCTCGTCCTGTTTGGCATAGCGAAGAACCAGAAGTATATCACGCAGAAGAAGCTCTTTGAATTGCAAGGGAGGCTCAACGAGATCGGGCGCATCATCGGAGGCTTGCAGAAGTATTTCATCAACAACGGCAACGCTCCGCAAGCCAAAAAGTAAAAGCACCTACTTAGGGTTATCTCTGTTTGGCGTCGAATCGTGCGGTTCGCTGCTGGGTGTCGGCCCGCAACTGGAACAACAACAATGCAACGAATCGGAACGTGAACGTCGGTTTTCGCCCCGCCTTGTAGGTTTATTTCGTCTGGTACGGCTACGGCTTTACTGGCGAGTCCTTGTTATACTTCAAGGGAGAGGTAATCCTTCGCCTTGTCTTTGACGGCGTAAAAACAGTGACCAAGCTCTGCCCGGCCCTCTCGTATTGGGAAGGTGGGGGGAGGTCTACAATGTGGGTAACAACCCGCGTCATAGGTGCCAAGCCGTTCTCAAAAGGAAAGGATGCCACAATGACGAAATTCCCCATTTTAGTAAAGACAGCGCAGAAGGTCAAGCACCCTATAATTCCGCCAATTATGCCGCTCAGACCATACGAGGAGATGGTTGGGTGGGATACTATCGGGGCCAGCTATAAAAACGCGCTCCGAGGGCAGCGGAAATACACTCGGGAGGCGGTCTTATACGACCTCTTCTCCGAAGTGAATAATGTCCAACTATGGCGTGAGCTCACGGCGATCAAAGCGCGGCCAGACCCAGATCAACGAAAGAAGGAGTATATCCCTGGCTCCTATCGTCACAGGACGATCACGGAGCCAAAGGAGCGCAGCCTCCACATTCCAAAGCTCCGGGACAAGATCGTGCAGACTACCGTCCATGAAGCCTTGCAGGACATCTACCGGCCCGTATTTGTAGACCGCTCCTATGCGTGTCTTTACGGGAAAGGGCCCATCCGGGCCGCGCTGGATGTGCAGCACGACATGAGGGTCGCCCGGATGAAGTGGGGCGACGAAGCTGCCGTCATAAAGATCGACGTGAAAAAGTTTTTCTATTCTATCGACCGCCAAGTCTTGAAAAGGCTCCTGGCGAAGCGGTTCAAGAAGCTACGAAAGAAGCACCCGGAGCGTTACGAAGACCTCCTCCGCTTTTATCGCCTTCTTTGCAAAGTGATCGACTCCAGCCCTGAAGGAGAAAAGGGCGTCCCCCTGGGGAATGTCAGCTCCCAGGACTTCGCAAATATTACCCTCAATGAGCTCGATCAGTTCTGCATCCGCTTCCTCGGGGCAAAGCTCTATAGGCGATACGCCGACGACGCCGTCATCATTGCGCCGAACAAAGAGACCGCGAGGGAGTGGCTTGCGAAGATCAAGCAGTTCGTCAAAGACAAGCTGCATCTTGATCTCAACAGCAAGACGAAAATATTCTATTTGCGGCAGGGCGTGAACGCCTACGGCTACAAAATTAAAGCCACGCACCTGGAGCTTCGGACGCAATCCAAGCGGAAGCAGAAGCGACGGGTCAAGGCTATGATTGCGAAGCTGAGGGAGGGCAAGAAGACGTGCAAGGAGATACAGCAAGAAGTCAACTCCTGGCTCGGCTTTGCCCGCTGGGCAAGTGCCTACAATTTGGCGACGAAGATATTCGCGCCCTACCGCTTCATCAAAGTGGAAGGAGAGCTACCTTATGGCGCAATATCTCGGCCTCGTCAAGCTCGGCGGATTTTACAACAACGGTACGATACTGAAAAGGCCCACAAAGCCCTGGCGTCCTGACTCAGAGCCGTATAGCGGCTGCGGCGTCGGCGACATCCCGCAAATGAGCGGGAGCATGGCAAACTACACACTCGGCAGCACCCCGGCAGCGGACGCCAACAAGCTCCAGTGGCACAAGATCAAGGACGGCAGCAAGACCCTCCTGATCTGCGACCGGAACATCCTGGTCTCTGTTTCCTGGAACGATCTGAACGAACAGGGCTACATCACCGGCAAGACCGTCACCATCGACGGGGCGACCTATAAGTGCCGCGTTCTGACGGGTGGCAGCACTTATAGGGGAAGCGACGCATATGCGGGAGGCTCGCCCACCAATAACGAGTGGGACAGGTTCATCACCCGCGAGGAGGTTATCACCGGCCTCCCGGCCCCCACATCGTCCGACCTGGACGCCTCCCTCGCCGCTGCCGACAAGACGAGTGCCCACAATCAGTTCTGGAATTGGATGGGCTGCTACTCTTGGTGTCAAGAGGTATATTCTGGAAATTCGTCGACTCGTGCGGTTCGCTGCTGGGTGTCGGCCCGCTTCTGGTGCGTCAACTATGCTACGTATCGGAACGTGTACGTCGGTTTTCGCCCCGTCCTTGAAATCCTGAACACTGACCCTCTGATCTCTGACAGTGACCGCAATCTGGGTGATAAGAACACCAACTTCACGATACAGTACAGCGTCGACGACCCCGACTCCGGCGACGTGCTAACGGCGACGGAGTCGATCGATGGCCGAACGACGAAGTCGTTCGGCCCGACGCGAAATTTTGTATATACCATTTCCGTCCCGGTCGATGAATTGTCCCTTGGGACGCATACCGTGAAGGTCGTGGTCACCGACGGCAAGGGCGGGACGGCCACCAGGACGTGGACATTTACCAGAACCAACAGCGCACCCACCATCAGCGGCGTCGATGGCAACCTGGGAGATAAAAACCTGGGCTTCACCTACGATTATACCGTCAACGACGCGGACGGCGACACCCTCACCGTGACGGAGCAGCTCAACGATGAGACCATCCGCACGATCAACAACGCCCCCAAGGGCGAGCCCCTTGGCGTGGCGATCACCTCTGAGAAGCTCTACACCCTCGACCTCAACTCCGTCAACACCATCACCATCATGGTCACGGACGGCAAGGGTGGCACCAGCTACCGGAGGCTCACCTTCAAACGCACCAACAGCGCACCGGCAATCTCCGGCCAGGATATGGCCCTGGGCCACAAGACAGGCAGCTTCGCCGAGAAGTACACCGTCACCGATATCGAGGGCGACAACGTGGTCGTCACCGAGTTCGTGGACGACGTGCAGATCAGGAGCTATCAGGCTACCCTGGGGCAAGAGGAGACCATCGAGCTCACTCGGGAGAGGTGGCTCATGCTTACCAATGGCAACCACCAGCTCCGGGTGGAGGCCGTGGACGGCAACTTCGCCACCTCGGTGCGGGTCTGGACATTCTCCAAGAAGGAGAGCGTCATCTGTTTCCAGCTCAATGAGCCGGAGGAGACGGACGAGGCCGCATCCAAGGTGCTGGTCACCCCGACATGGCATATCGAGGGCGCGGCGGCTCTGGTGGAGGCTTGTAACAACGCCTTCGACGCCGAGCCCACCTGGGAGGACATCACCCCCATGGTGGCGATTAACCGGGTCTATAACTTCACCAACAAGACCAAGACGGCGGACAAGTGGGGCGTCAACATCCGCTTCACCATCACCAAGAATGAGGGCTATGAGGGCGAAGTTTCTATTTCTGGCTTTGGAGGTGCCTACGAATGAGCAACGTGCAGTATCTGACCCCGAAGCGGTCTATCGGGGAATTGAACCGGGCGGCTCGCCGGAGCAGCTCCGCCCAGGCCGTCGCGGAGATCATGTTCGTCAAGATGGCCCAGGAGCAGCAGCTCGACGAGACAACGATCTCCGAGTACCCCGACCTCTTCACCCCGTGGGATGAAAACTGGCGGGGCAAGGCGGGCGACATCGTCCAGGACGAGGGCCAGCTCTATCGCTCCATCCACGACGTCAAGGACGCTGGCCAGAATACCAAGCCCTCGGCCACGCCCTCCATGTGGACGCGCATCGGCAACCCCCTGGAGGAGTTCCCGGAGTGGATTCAGCCTATCGGGGCGCATGACGCCTACGACCAGGGGGCGAAGGTGACCCACAACGGCAAGAGGTGGGTCTCCAGCGCAGCCTCCAACGTCTGGGAGCCGGGCGTTTACGGCTGGGAGGAATACCAGGAGCCGGAACCGGCCCAGGAAGCCCCCCAGGAAGCCCAGGACGGGCCCGGGGAGCCCGAGGGCGAGTAACCGGCCACCCACAATGAAAACGGCCCCGGAGGGCGGCGTGTGCCGCTTCTCCGGGGGCCCTATAACGCCCGCCCTCCTGCGGGGGCCGCTCCCCATTCTGGGGGCCGTCGCCGCAAGCGGGCGGGCTTAGAATTACTTCTAAGAAATCCGCTATTTTTTCTCATTTTCGCTGTCCGAGTTTCTCAAAAATTTTGTCGCGCTACATTGTGGCTGGCGTGGCAATTTTGATTTTTGCCTGTGTGCTCAGCGTGTTCCAGAGCTTCCTGCCCGGCCTGCTTTAAGTTTGGATACAAGAAGGGCGTGCCGTGGGAATGGCACGCCCTTCTCTTGCATTTTTCGCCGTGGTTCGCTATAATATGGGCAGCGATTGGATGGAAAGGATCGATTGGCTGGTATGGTAGGTATGGAAACACATTTTGAGACAATTCACACAAAGGATACCTCCCTTCCCGAGCAGACGGCAGAACAGATATCCAAGCTGATTGTGGAGCAGCGGCTGACCAGCAAGGACAAGCTCCCCAGCGAGTTTGAGCTGGCGGAGCTGCTGCATGTGGGGCGCGGTACCGTTCGGGAGGGGGTTAAGCTGTTGGTGGCGCGGAATGTTCTGGAGATCCGCCGGGGCAAGGGGACCTATATCGCACAGAATCCGGGAGAAATCCCCGATCCCCTGGGCTTTGCCTATTACCCGGATCAGCTGCGCCTTGCGATGGACCTGGTGGAAATCCGCGGACAGATGGAGCCGTGGGTGGCCAGAACGGCGGCGGAACGGGCGGACAGCGAAAGTCTGAAGGTCCTGCGGGAGGCCTGTTCCGTGGTGGAGCAGGATATTCTGGCACAGCGGGATCATTCTCAGAGCGACGTGCGGTTTCATGTGGCGATTGCGGAGTGTACCCACAATTTGGTGGTGCCGAAGCTGATTCCGATTATTACCTATGCGATTGAGCTGTTTGTATCCCTGACGGAAGGCCGGCTGAAGACGGAGACGCTGGTGGGCCATCGGGAGCTTTTGGACGCAATTTGCGACAAAGACGGAGAGCGGGCCGCGAATGCCATGAAACAGCACATTGAGCACAACCGGGCCATGCTGGCGGGATGTATGAAGGAGCTGAGGGAATAAAGCACGGTTTGCCCCACGGGCTGAAATACTTGGGAGCGGGACAGCGTGCGCCAGACAGGAAGCTTTGCCTTCCTGTCTGGTTTTTCTGCTTTTCCCACTTCAATGACCGGCGTGATCCGACACCGCAGGATTACATAAGCCTGGATTTATTCTGCCAGCCGGATTGAAAGCATCGACGCTGCGTTTTTCTCCACGGAGTTGAGGATAAATCCGGCCAGATCGCAGGCATAAAAATCGCCTGCGGTTTTCAATCCCGCTTCCAGGATGTGGCGTTGAAAAGCGGCATAGCCTGCGGAAATGTCCCAGCGGCCCCGGCAGCAGAGATATAAATAGCGTCCGGCGGGCTTCTCCATGTAATAGGGGAAGTCCGCTTTTTCTCTGATTCGGGTGTATAGGTGGCTGATGGCCCCCGGTCCGCCCTGTTCCCCCGGCCGGTGGATGGCCCCCAGCTGAAAATCCGTCTGTATTCTGTACTGCCCGCACAGCCTCTGGCACCGCTCCAGCACGGCAATCAGCATCTCATCCTCGCTGGCCGATGGAGCCATCAGCCCCTCCAGTTCCTCCGCCGGCAGGGCCAGCAGGTGCTCCGCCTCAAACCAGGCGGTCTGGGGGACCATGTCGCTGACCGGCCCGAACTCCAGATTGCGCAGAGCGCTGGACAGCACGAAATCCATATGTTCCAGCTTCTGCCGCTCCGCCTCCAGACGGCCCCGCTGCTCCCGCAGCAGTGCCAGTGTCTGAGCGGCGTCCTGCCTCTGGAGGCAGCGGCGGATCTCCTCCAGGGGTGTCCCTGTCTGGCGGAAAATGGAGATCGCGTAAAAATCGTAGAACTGCTCCACATCGTAGTAAAAATAGCCGTTGTCGCCCTGGTGGGCCGGGAGGAGCAGTTCCACGTTTTTATAGTGGCGCAGAGTTTCCTTGGTGGTGCTGCACAGGGCGGCGAAAGCGCCGGAGGTCAGCCAGCCTTTTTTCCGATCCATAAAAATTTCCTCCCCAAAATGAAAATATTGCTTGACTGCGTGGCTGACACACGGTTTATGATGCCCCTTGCCGGGAAAGATGTCAAACAGCAAAACCGGGGAACCGCCGTTCCAGGCAGTCCCCCGATAAACTGGAAGTTAGGAATATTGACACAGGATTGCTTTCGTGTATCAAAAAGTGTCATATACCGGTGAGGGGCAGGCCAGGGATCTCCTCTTCGTCGGGAAATTCTTTTTGCGGAGTGGCGTGAGCCTGCCGGTCCGGCTCCTCTCGTCAGCGCCCTGTTCAACGGTGTGGTATCTGCCGTGCTGGCCTTTGACAACCGCCCAGCCGGCAGCCGTGGCGGGCCACCCGGCCGCCGACACGCTATTACGCCACTTTGTCAACAACAATAAAAAAACCGCTTGCGTAAGTGGTCGAAATAGTGTAAAATATGCTTACGAGACAGCAGAAGCATATAAGGCAGGGCGTGGAGAGTTCGCACCTCCCCACACCCCTATGCAGGAAACCACGTTAAGGTCCAGTCCCACACAGCAGAAATTATCTGCGCCCAAAGTCCATTATAACGGTTTCCCCGGCGATAATCAATGGGGAAATAAGGTGGACGTGTGCGTAGCTTCAGCGGTGTAGGGCTAAAACCCCTGCGCCGCTTTTGTTGTCTTGATGGGAAAGCCTACGGGGGCCGGGAAGCCCCACCCCCAAGGGCAAGTACCATTAAGACAGGGGAAACCCTTATAAAAACAAAGGAGAGAACGATATGAGCAAAAAATTCCTATCCCTTGCGCTGGCCCTGGTGATGTGCCTGGGCCTGACTGTACCCGCATTTGCGGCGGAGGAGAAGCTAAAAGTAACCATTACCTTTGACGGCTATCTGCGCACCGAATATGTGAAAGGTGATGGTGAAAACGAGTTCATGGCGGTTCAGGTGGTGAAGGACGGCTCAAACGTGAAGCTGGAGTGTCCGGGGGCTGAAGGACTTGCGGTCGAGGATGAGTATGAGCGCGAGCTTGAGGTAACTTGTCTCCAATACACGAAGGGCGCGGGTTGGGCGCCTGGCTCGGCGGAACCCTTTTTGGATGGTCTGAGTCAGGACTCCGGCGTAATCATCGATGCGTCCACAAAGACTTTCACAGCCACCTCGGCGGACGCTGATTCTTCGATTTTTGTGATTGGCTTCCGCCCTCGATTTGACACCTTCTATGACGACAGCCGCTTCGATGTGGAAGAAATCTACTGGATGAGCGAGAGCGGTTACGCACAGCTTGCGCCGGAGCACAAGGGGGTCCCGGGTGCCGGGAGCGAAATCGTAGGGACTGTCGGGCCGGACAAGCCAACCCAGCCCACCGGAGGCCCGCAGGTGAGCGATTGGGCCAAGGAGCAGGTAAACAGGGCCGCCGAGATTGGCCTTGTGCCCGATAGCTTGGGGAACGACTACCGTGTGAGCATTACCCGGGCACAGTTTGCGGCGACGGCGGTGAAGCTGTATGAGGCCATGAGCGGCCAGAAGGCCCCCGCCGCCGGGGAAAGCCCCTTTAGCGACACCAGCGACCCCGCTGTGATACAGGCCCAGGCTCTGGGTATCGTCAGCGGCGTGGGTGACGGCAAATTTGCTGCTGACGCACTTGTAACAAGGGAACAGGCGGCGGCTATGTTGTCCCGTGTGTATACCAATCTGGGCGGTAATATTCCCGAGGTGGCGGGCACCACCTTTGACGACAATGGCGAGGTTTCCGACTGGGCCAGGGACGCTGTGGCGTTCATGGCGGATAAGGGTATCGTAAGCGGCGTGGGCAATAACAGCTTCGACCCCTTGGGGAACGCCAGCATAGAACAGGCCCTTGTAATTGCCTTGCGGATGTTTGATAATTTGAAATAATCAGGAATGGCGGGTAGGTAGCAATACCACCCGCCGTTTTATAATAGAATTTGCAATACAATTCATAAGCAGATTTAGGCGGGAGGCTATAGGCCCTTCCTCGTGCCTGTTGTCCCGCGGACAGTTAGCGTGTTAAGGGGATAGGCAGGGGTAGAACCCCTGCCCCACATGACGCACCCGGGCATATCACCGCCAAAAGGCTCCTCCTTGCGGGGGAGCTGTTGCACGGGGCGTGACTGAGGGCGCGGCGGGAGGGGTGAAGTTGGTTATATCCGCCAAAAAGAAACGAGCTGTTTTTTGCACTCTACCGAATTTTTCCAAGGCGTGAAAATTCTCCTTGCATATTGAGGGGATTGTTGATATTATAATTACAGCTCAATCGGAAACGATTCCGATAACAGTACTGATAACAGTTTCGGTAGCGTTATCAATTCTGGCAAATTTTATTTTAGGAGGATCACGAAATGAAAAAATGGAAAACAATCCTGGCCCTGGCCCTGAGCGCGGCCATGTCCCTGTCCCTGCTGGCCGGCTGCGGCGGCGGAGCCGCCAGCGGAAATGTCAGCGGCGGCGGAGCTGCCGGCAGCGAGACCGGCCGGGTCTACTGGCTGAACTTCAAGCCCGAGCTGGACGAGACCGCCCAGGACCTGGCCAAGGCCTACACCGACAAGACCGGTGTGCCCGTCCAGGTGATCACCGCCGCCTCCGGCACCTATCAGCAGACCCTCACCGCCGAGATGGATAAAAACGCGCCTCCCACCCTGTTCGTCATCGGCAACACCGCCGGCGTGGCTGACTGGGGCGACTACGCCATGGACCTGACCGGCACCGCCATCGCCAACGAGCTGAACACCGACGCCTACAACCTCTATGACGACGCCGGCAAGCTGGTGTCCATCGGCTACTGCTACGAGTGCTACGGCATCATCGTCAACCCCGACCTGGTGCAGCAGGCCGGCCACTCCATGGACGAGATCAAGGACTTCGCCTCCCTGAAGGCCGTGGTGGAGGACATCCACACCAACGCCGCCACCCTGGGCTTCGACGCTTTCACCTCCTGCGACATGGACGACTCCTCCTCCTGGCGCTTCACCGGCCATATGGCCAATCTGGAGTACTTCTATGAGCAGAAGGACGACCCCTGGACCGAGTGCCCCGCCACCATCACCGGCGCCTATATGGACAACTTCAAGAACCTCTACGACCTGTGCATCAACAACAGCCTGACCGCCCCCACCGACCTGGCCACCGGCGGCCATGACGCCGCGCAGGAGTTTAAGGACGGCAAGGCCGCCTTCACCGTGCAGGGCTCCTGAGAGTACGCCGGCTACGCGGAAGCCGTGCCCAACGCCACCATGATCCCCTACTACTGCGGCGTGGCCGGCGAGGAGAAGGCCGGTCTGAACTGCGGCACCGAGAACTGCTGGGCGATCAATGCCAACGTGTCCGAGGCCGACCAGAAGGCCACCATGGACTTCATGGTGTGGCTGGTCTCCGACCCCGACGCCTCTGCCAAGATGGTGGGGCAGCTGGGCATCCTGCCCTATAAGAATGCCGCGGAGTCCTCCAACGGTTTCCTGGCCGACGCCGCCGAGTACACCGCCAACGGCTGCTACGTGATGCCCTGGGTCACCAACTACCAGCCCAACGTGGACGAGTACCGCCGGGGCCTGGTGGCCGCTCTGAACCAGTACAACGCCGACCAGTCCGCCGGCAACTGGGAGAACGTCCGCACCGCCTTCGTAGACGGCTGGGCTGTGCAGTATCAGAACGTCAACGGCTGATCTGAAACCCACACGCTTTTCCTGTAAGCCGGGGCGGGCACTTCGCCCGCCCCGGTTTTCTGCTTGTAGGGGCGGATACCATCCGCCCGCAACTCCACACTGTACACTGTGCAAAAGCAGGCGCATACTATGCGCCCCTACAAAAAAGATTAAGGAGCTGATACCGTGAAAATGAAGATCACCAGCAGCAACTCTGTCCAGCGGGCCACCCGGCGGTGGGGGCTATTCTTCCTGGGGCCGGTGACGGCGGCCTTTATCATCGGCTTCATCTGGCCCTTCCTCCAGGGCATCTGGCTGTCCCTGTGCCGGTTCAAGACCATCTCCAACGCAAAATTTATCGGCCTGGATAACTATGTCAAGGCGTTTAGCGACGTGGGCTTCCGCCACGCCTTCTGGTACACCACCATGTTTACCGTGGTGTCCCTGGTGCTGATTAACGTGCTGGCCTTCGCCGTGGCCTATTTCCTCACCCAGGGCATCAAGGGCAGCAATCTGTTCCGCACCGTATTCTTCATGCCCAACCTCATCGGCGGCATCGTGCTGGGCTATATCTGGTCCATGATCTTCGACGGCATCCTCAGCTGGTGGTCCACCTCCATCCTGCTGGAGAGCAAGTACGGCTTCTGGGGCCTGATTATCCTCATGTGCTGGCAGCAGGTCGGCTACATGATGATTATCTACATCGCGGGGCTGCAAAACGTTCCCGGGGAGATGCTGGAGGCGGCCCGCATCGACGGCGCCACCCGTACCCAGACCCTGTTCAAGGTGACCATCCCCAATGTGATGCCCTCCATCACCATCTGCATGTTCCTGTCCCTGACCAACGGCTTTAAGCTTTTTGACCAGAACCTGGCCCTCACCGGCGGCCAACCCTTCATCATCCAGCCCGGCGGCGCCACCATCAAGACCACCGAGATGCTGGCCCTGAACATCTTCAACACCTTCAACGCCTCCGGCGGGTCCTCCCAGGGCGTCGCCCAGGCCAAGGCTGTGGTATTCTTCGTCCTGGTGGCCGGACTGGGCCTGCTCCAGCTGGGCTACACCCGTAAAAAGGAGGTACAGCAGTAATGAACACTCAGAAAACCCTCTCCGCCGAGGCCCGCCGCAAGGCCACCCTGTCCGCCGTGCTGGCCGTCATCTGCGTGATCTATGTGCTGCCCGTGGTGGCGGTTGTGATCAACTCCTTCAAGCTGAACACCTTTGTCAAAACCGATACCTTCGCCCTGCCCACCGGCAATATGTGGGCCGGGTTTGAGAACTTCATCAAGGGCATGACCTTCGGCAACTACCCCTTCGCCAAGTCGGTGCTCTACAGCGTGGTGATTACCCTCCTGTCCACCGCCCTCATCCTGCTGTGCACCTCCATGGCCGCCTGGTACATCGCCCGGGTGAACTCCCTGTTCTGCAAGGCCCTGTACTTCCTGTGCGTGTTCTCCATGGTGGTCCCCTTCCAGATGGTCATGTTCACCCTGTCCAAGACGGCCAACAGCGTGCGCCTGCTCGGCTTCTGGGGCCCTCACCTGAACACCCCCTGGACCATCCCCATCATCTACCTGGGCTTTGGCGCGGGGCTGGCCATCTTCATGTTTGTGGGCTTTGTCAAGTCCATCCCTCTGGAGATTGAGGAGGCCGCCGCCATCGACGGCTGCGGGCCCCTGCGCACCTACTTCTCCGTGGTGGTGCCCATGCTCAAGCCCACCATGGTGTCTGTGGGGATTCTGGAGATTATGTGGGTGTGGAACGACTTCCTCCTGCCCTACCTGGTGCTGGACAAGAACCTGTACCGCACCATCCCCATCCACATCCAGTACCTGAAGGGCAGCTACGGCACCGTGGACCTGGGCGCCACTATGGCCCTGATCCTGCTGTCCATTATCCCGGTGATTGTGTTCTACCTCACCTGCCAGAAGCACATCATCGCGGGCGTAGCCGCTGGCGCGGTGAAGGGCTGAGTCTTGCGTTCTGACCCTAAATGTGCTAAAATCGTTGGGCTGAATGAAAAGAGGGATATGAAGTGACCATTAAGGATATTGCCAAACTGTCCGGATGCGGCGTGGCCACTGTGTCCCGCGTGCTCAATGACCACCCCGACGTCAGCGATGAGACCAGGCGGAAAGTGCTGGCCGTGGTGGAGGAGCAGGGCTTTCAGCCCAACAACAACGCCAAACACCTAAAGCAGCAGTCCAGCACCAGCATCGCCATCATTGTCAAAGGGATTATGAATATGCTTTTTGCCGATTTGGTGGAGAAGGTGCAAGCCCTGCTACGAGACGCCGGCCAAGATGCCGCCGTCTACTACCTGGACGAGGACGCCAACGAGGTGGCCTACGCCTGCCAGCTGTGCCGGGAGCGCCGGCCCATGGGGATTTTGTTCCTGGGGGGCGACCTGGAGCTGTTTGAGGCGGGCTTCGCCTCGGTTGCCGTGCCCTGCGTGCTGCTGACCAATACGGCCCAGGAGCTGGGCTTTCCCAACCTCTCCTCCTTCACCACTGACGACCATCTGGCCGCCCAGCAGGTGGTGGAGCTGTTGGCGGCCAAGGGCCACACCCACATCGGCCTGCTGGGGGGCAACTGGTCCTGTTCCCAGATCAGCTACAGCCGCCTCAGTGGCTGCCGGGACGCCTGTCAGCGCCTGGGACTGCCCTTCGACGTGGACCGGCAGTGCGAACCCTGCCGCTACTCCATGCCGGAGGCCTACGCCGCCACCAAGGTGCTGCTGGAGCGGTGCCCCGACCTTACGGCCATCTTCGCCGTCAGCGACGTGATGGCCATGGGGGCGATCCGGGCCCTGGCCGACCTGGGCAGGCAGGTCCCGGGAGATATCTCCGTGGTGGGCTACGACGGCATTACGGCGGGGCAGTATTTTCTGCCCCGGCTTACCACCGTCCGCCAGGATATCCAGCAGCTGGCCGAGCGGGGGGTGGACGCCCTCCTGCGGAGCATCCTGCGCAGAAGTCCCTCTGTGCACGGACTGGTTCCCTTCCACCTGGTGGAGGGAGAGAGCGTCGCTCAGCTCAGATGATGAAAGGGCCGCCTGACGGCGGCCCTTTACCTTACTAGAAACAGGTGAAAAAACGTGAGAAAAGCAGGAATCCTTATGCCGATTTTCTCCCTGCCCTCCCCGTACGGGATCGGTACGCTGGGGGCAGAGGCCCGGAAATTCGCCGATTTTTTAGCCGCCGGCGGCCAGAGCTGCTGGCAGCTCCTCCCCGTGGGCCCCACCAGCTACGGCGACTCCCCCTATCAATCCTATTCTTCCTTTGCCGGCAATCCCTACTTTATCGACCTGGACCTGCTGGCGGAGGAAGGCCTGCTGGAGCCCGGGGAGTACCGGAACCTGAATTGGGGCGCCGACCCGTCGCGGGTGGACTACGGGCTGATGTACAAAACCCGCTACCCCGTGTTGAGCAAGGCCTGTGACCGCCTGCTGGCCCGGGATATTCCCGCGTTCACTGCTTTTTGTCAGGAGCAGCGGGACTGGCTGGAGGACTACGCCCTGTTTATGGCCTTAAAGAGCCGGCATGACGGGGCCGCCTGGTTCCAGTGGCCCAGGGAGCTGCGCCTGCGGGAGCCCGCCGCCCTGGAGGCGGCCCGGCGGGAGCTGGCCGGGGAGGCGGCCTTCTGGAAGGCGGTCCAGTACCTCTTTTTCAGCCAGTGGCGGGCGTTGAAGCAGTACGCCAACCGCTCAGGGCTGTCCATCATCGGCGACCTGCCCATCTATGTGGCCCTGGACAGCGCCGACGTGTGGGCCAACCGGGCCCAGTTCCAGCTGGACGGAGACGGTCTGCCCACCGAGGTGGCCGGCTGTCCCCCCGATGGCTTCTCCGCCGATGGCCAGCTGTGGGGCAACCCGCTGTTTGACTGGGAGCGGATGAAGGAGGAGGGCTACGCCTGGTGGCTGCGGCGGATTGCCTTCCAGTTCCAGCTGTATGACACCCTGCGCATCGACCACTTCCGGGGCTTTGACCAGTATTTCGCCGTCCCCTACGGGGACAGCAACGCCCAACGGGGCCGGTGGAAGCCCGGCCCGGGCATCGACTTTTTCAAGGCGGTGAACAGGGCCCTGGGCAAAAAGGACATCATTGCCGAGGACCTGGGCTTTCTCACCCCCTCGGTGCGGAAGCTTTTGAAGGATTCAGGCTACCCGGGCATGAAGGTGCTGGAAATGGCCTTCGACAGCCGGGACGCGGACAGCAGCTACCACCTGCCCTACCGCTATCCCGTCCACTGCGTGGTCTACACCGGCACCCACGACAACGACACCGTCCAGGGCTGGATGGCCTCCGCCCTCCGGGAGGACAGGTCCTATGCCAAGTCCTACCTCCGCCTCTCCAGCCGGGAGGGCTACCACTGGGGGATGATGCGCACCGCCTGGGCCTCCCCCGCCGAGCTGGCGGTGATGCAGTTTCAGGACCTGCTGGGCCTGGGCAGCGAGGCCCGGATCAATACCCCGTCCACTCTGGGGAACAACTGGCAGTGGCGCACCCTGCCCGGCGCCTTTGATGAGAAGCTGGCCCGCCGGCTGTATCGGGAGACGCGGGTCTATCAGCGCCTGCCCCAGGCGAAAACGTCCAAGAAATGAGGGAGCATTATGGCGAGAAATACAAAAAAAGAATACCGCAATCAGGTAATGTACTCCGTATTTGTCCGCAACCACAGCCGGGAGGGCACCTTTGAGGCCGTCCGCCGGGACCTGGAGCGGATCAGGGGCCTGGGGGTGGACGTTATCTGGCTGATGCCCATTCACCCCATCGGGGCCAAAGCCCGCAAGGGCACGGTGGGCAGTCCCTACGCCATCTCGGACTACCGGGCGGTCCACCCGGACTACGGCACCCTGGAGGATTTCCGGCGGCTGGTGGACGACATCCACCGCCTGGGCATGAAATGTATCATCGACGTGGTGTATAACCATACCTCTCCCGACTCCTGGCTGGCCGAACACCATCCGGAGTGGTTCTATCACAGGGCCGACGGCAGTCTGGGCAACCACGTGGGCGACTGGACCGATGTGGCGGACCTGGACTATTCCCACCGGCCGCTGTGGGACTATCAGATCGAGACCCTGAAGTATTGGGCCGGGATGGTGGACGGCTTCCGGTGCGATGTGGCCCCCCTGATTCCCCTGGACTTCTGGCTCAGGGCCAGGGAGGAAGTGGAGACAGTCCGCCCCGGCTGTATCTGGCTGGCCGAGTCGGTGGAGCCGGAGTTTATCCGCTTCGCCCGGGGACAGGGCATCACCGCCCTGTCCGATTCGGAGATTTTCCAGGCCTTCGATATCAGCTACGACTACGATATCTTCCCTGTGTTCCAGGACTGTCTGGAGGGGAAGCTCCCCCTGAGCCGGTACGCCGAGGCGGTTTCCGGGCAGGAGGCGGTCTATCCCGACAACTATGTCAAGCTGCGTTTTCTGGAGAACCACGACCGCCTCCGGGCCGCGGCCGCCATCCCCGGGGAGGAGGCCCTGGTGAACTGGACCGCCTTCCTCTACTTCCAGAAGGGGATGACCCTGCTCTACGGGGGACAGGAGGCGGGCTGCGCCCACCTGCCCGAGCTCTTTGAGAAGGACCCCGTCAACTGGACCGCCGGGCCGGACCGGACGGAGCTGCTGCGGCGGCTCTACCGGCTGAAGGGGCATCCGCTGCTCACCGACAGCGTGTATCAGGTCCGGGCTCTGCCCGGGGACATCCTCCTGGCGGAGCACCGCCGGGGGCAGGGCCATCTCACCGGCATTTTCAGCCTGAAGGGGAACCGCGGTCTGGTGGCGGTGGACGCACCCGACGGGACCTACCCCAATCTGGCCGATGGCGGCAGCGTCGAGGTGAAATTCGGCCGGGTTACCTGCCAGGGCCAGCCCATTATCTTTGAGAGTTGCGGCCGGGCCGGCTGCGACGCAGAGGAAGCTCTATGACCGGTGAACCGCTGCAAAAGGCCCGGGCGTTTGAGACCCAATACGGCCCCCGCTGGCTTTATGGGCCGCCTGTGTTTGCAGGCTTATGAATTTTTCCGAATTTGTTTGCGGTACTCGGTGGGGCTGATTCCTTCCACCCGGCGGAAGCACTGAGAGAAGTAGCTCAGGGAGGAAAACCCCAGAATCTCGGCGATGAGGGAGAGGGGATGATCGGTCTTTCGCAGCAGAAACCGGCTCTCCTCCACCCGCCGGGAGATCAGGTAGTTGATGGGGGAGGTGCCGAATTCCCGGCGGAAGGAGTGGGACAGGTAATATTTGTTCAGATGGGCCAGCTTTGCCAGGTAATCCAGGGTGAGGTCCTCTTTAAAATGGTTGTCGATGTAGCGGCGTATCAGTTCACACTCCTTGCTGGCCCGGGGGCCCGGGGTCTCGCCGGAGAAGGACAGGTCCTGCTGCCGCCCCAGCTGAATGAGCACCACCTCCAGCAGATGCCGGCAGACGTCCTCGTGGCCCGGGAGGGTTTTGGCGGACTCCTGGAGCATCAGGTCCACGCAGCTGTTCAGCTCGGTCCAGCCGTCGTGGAGGTGGAGCATGATGTACCCCGCCTCGGGGGAAGCGGCCTTCAGGCCCTCGATCCCCAGGACAATGTACTGAAGGGGGCTTTTCAGGGAGCTGACCTCGGTGTGGGGGATGTTGGCGTTGACGATAAGCAGGTCCTGAAAGGAGATGGGGAACTCCTCATACAGGGTGCGGAAATGTCCGTGTCCGTCCAGGATAAAAAACAGCTCCGCGCAGCTGTGGGTGTGCAGCTCTGAGTTCCAGTCGGAGGAAAACTGATCCTTGGCGATGTAGCTCAGCCGGGGCCCGGTGTGCCCCGGCAGTTCCGGTGTACCGGAGCTGCTGAATTGATATCGAACCAAAATCTCACCAGCTTCCTTTTGTAATTTTATAAAAGTAGGGTGCCGTATCCTGTTCCCCTGTATTATACATTGCTCCGGGTGGTTATGCAATACCTCAAATTACTCCGGCATATTTTTTGGTATTATAGGCATAGCGCCCAAATCTCGGAGCGGGGAATAAAAAAATTGTCCATTGTCTCTGGAAAAAAGTCCGTTATTTTAGACAAATCAATGAAAGAGAAAAAGCACGATATATAAATAAGAAAGCAAAAAACAGGTAGCTTTCCCACATGGGTTTATCATATAATTATAGGCGAAAAGGCCGAAAAGACGGCCTGAACGCAAGTGCCCAAAATTTTAGGAGGTTAGAATATGAAAATGAAGAAGACTCTCAGCCTGCTGCTGGCTTCGGCGCTGTCGCTGTCTCTGCTGGCCGGCTGCGGTGGCGCGCCCCAGACGCCCCCCACCCAGTCCAATCCGTCCGCCGGCGGCTCCAGCACCAGCCAGGGCGACGCCAGCACCCCCGAGACCCCCAAGGGGCCCATCAAGGTGGCGGCTCTGGCCTCCGCCTATGAGGAGACTCACCCCGGTATGTGGCAAGAGGTCTGCGACGCCTTCACCGACGAGACCGGCATTGAGGTGGAGCTGATTGTGGACAAGGCCCTGGAGGACGTGATTGGCCCCTCCATGCAGGGCGGCGACTTCCCTGACGTGATTCACCTGGCCACCGGCCGCGACAAGAAGCTCACCGAGCAGTTCATCAAGGACAAGAACATCGCCGACATCACCGACGTGCTGTCCATGACCGTGCCCGGCGAGAGCGCCAAGGTCTCTGACAAGATCGTCCCCGGCTTTACCGACACCTCCATCACCAACCCCTACGGCGACGGCAAGACCTATCTGGCCCCCATGTTCTACTCCCCCTGCGGCCTGTTCTACAACGCCGGTCTCTTCGCGGAAAAGGGCTGGACCGTCCCCACCACCTGGGACGAGATGTGGGCCCTGGGCGACAAGGCCGCCGCTGAGGACATCGCCCTGTTTACCTACCCCACCACCGGCTACTTCGACACCTTCTTCCCCACCCTGCTCTACTCTGCGGGCGGCCCTGAGTTCTTCAACCAGGCCATGAACTACGCTGAGGGCGTGTGGGATACCCCCGAGGCCAAGCAGTGCTTCGACGTGATGAGCAAGCTGGCCAGCTACACCGCCAAGGTGACCCCCGCCCAGGCCAACGATTCCGACTTCACCCAGAACCAGCAGCTGATTCTGGACAACAAGGCCCTGTTCATGCCCAACGGCACCTGGATCGTGGGCGAGATGGCTGAAGCTCCCCGGGCTGACGGCTTCCAGTGGGGCATGTGCGCCCTGCCTGGCGGCGGCGCCGGCACCAGCGCCAGCTACTGCTGGCTGGAGCAGGCCTGGGTCCCCGCTCAGGCACCCAATCTGGACGCTGCCAAGATGTTTGTGGCCTTCCTGTACAGCGATAAGGCCGCTGAGATCTTCGCCAAGGGCGGCGCTGCCCAGCCCATCACCGGCATCACCGACGGTATGGAGGGCGACAATAAGATCTTCTACTCCATCTATGACAACGGCGCTTCCGCCGTTATGGGCGGTTTCGCCGCCTACGCCTCCGTTCCCGGTCTGGGCAGTGTGCGCGAAGTCTTCTTCGACCCCTTCAACAGCCTGGTGAACGGCTCTCTGACCGCAGACCAGTGGGTGGCTGACATCAAGGCCGCCAGCGACCAGATGCGTGCCAACCTGCTGTCCGAGTAATCATATCCGCCGAACCATCCAATTGTCCGTAGAGCAGGCGGCGGTGAGCGAAAACCGCTCACCGCCGCCTTTTGATTTCAGAGAGAAAGGAGCGATCCCATGCGCAGTAAAGGCCGCAGCCGGTTTATCGCCCTGTGTGTCGCCCCGGCAGCCATCTTGTTCTTCATCTTTATGGTCATGCCCACCTTCAACGTGTTCCGCATGTCTCTTTTCGAGCGGGGGGCCTACTCCCCCACCGAGACCTTCGTGGGGCTGAACAACTTCAAGGTCCTGTTCAAGGATACCAAGTTCATCGTCTCTATGCAGAACACCATCCTGCTTATCGTTACCGTGACTATCATCACCTTTTTCTTTGCCATCGTCTTTGCCGCCATCCTCACCCGGGAGAAGATCAGGGGGCAGAATTTTTTCCGTATCATTTTCTACATCCCCAATATTCTCTCTGTGGTGGTCATCGCCGGCATCTTCTCCGCCATCTACAAGCCGGACAACGGAATGCTCAACAGCATTTTTTCCCTGTTTGCCGGCCGGGATGTCATGGTGCTCTGGAAGGACCAGCCCATGGTAATCGTCAGCGTTATCATCGCTATGGTGTGGCAGGCCATCGGCTACTATATGGTTATGTACATGGCCTCCATGTCCGCTGTTCCTGTGGACCTGTATGAGTCAGCCAGCCTGGACGGCGCGGGGCGGCTGAATCAGTTCTTTGAGATCACCCTGCCCCTGATCTGGACCAACATCCGCACCACCCTCACCTTTTTCATTATCTCCACCATCAACATGGCGTTCCTGTTCGTCAAGGCCATGGTGGCCAAGGGGATGGCCGACGTGGGCCTGAGCTTTATGTACGCCCAGAAGGACGAGGGCCTGTACGGCTATGCTATGGCCGCCGGCGTGATAATCTTCCTGTTCTCCTTCACCCTGTCCGCTGTGGTCAACCACGTCACCAAGCGGGATGTGCTTCAGATGTGAGAGGAGGGACGAGAAGATGAAAAAAACAAACTCCGCCGACACCCTGTACAAGGTCTTTATCTATGTGGTACTCATTACCCTGGCAGTTGTCATCATCGTGCCGGTAGCCTGGGTCTTCCTGGCATCCATCAAGCAGAACAGCGAGTTTTACGGCAACCCCTGGGTCCTGCCCGCCACCTTCTACTGGCAGAATTTCGTGGATGCCTGGAACGCCGCCAGCATGGGCAGCTACATGCTTAACTCAGTGATTGTCACCGCCCTGGCCCTGGCCATCCTGCTGGTGGTGGCCCTCCCCGCGGCCTACTGCCTGTCCCGCTTCCGCTTCCGGGGCGGCAAGCTTCTAAACACCGCCTTTATGGCCGGATTGTTTATCAATGTCAACTACATTGTGGTGCCCATCTTCCTGATGATGCGGGATTGGGACAGCTGGATGAAATACCTGTTCAAGCTGAACAACATTTTTATGAACAATCTGGTGACCCTGGCTGTAATCTACGCCGCCACCGCCCTGCCCTTCACTGTCTACCTGCTGTCGGGCTACTTCGCCACCCTGCCCCACGACTTTGAGGAGGCCGCCTACATCGACGGCGCGGGCTACGGTCAGGCTATGGTTCGGGTGATTTTCCCGATGGCCCAGCCCTCCATTCTTACCATTATCCTGTTCAATTTCCTGTCCTTCTGGAACGAGTACATCATTTCCATGACCTTAATGAACAGCGCCACCGGCCAGAAAACCCTTCCGGTGGGTTTGCTCAATCTGATGCAGGCTTCCCAGTCGGCGGCCCAGTTCGGGCGGCTGTACGCCGGCCTGGTGCTGGTGATGCTGCCCACCCTGATCCTCTATATGTGCGTGCAGAAGAAGCTGACCCAGGGCATGACCGTGGGCGGACTGAAAGGGTAAGGTGAGGACATGAACTATTGGAAAGAACATAAACAGCTGCGCATCATTTTGATGCTGGTCACTTTTGTGCTGGGACTGGTCCTGATTGTCCGGGGCTGGATGATGACCGGCCAGATGGCAGGGCTGGGACTGATGCTGGTGGGGGTTGTCCTGCTGCTGGCCACCCTGTATCTCTATAACGCCCGCTTTGCGGACCGGAAAAAGCAGTGAGAGGAGAAGCTATGACCGACATACAGAATAAGGGCCGGGTGACCATTCCCACCGATGTGGACGTGGTGCCCGAGACCCTGGAGCTGCTGAAGCGCTGGGGGGCGGACGCCATCCGGGACTGCGACGGCACCGATTACCCCGAGGAGTTGAAAAGCGTAGACGCCAAGGTCTACTCCACCTACTACACCACCCGGAAGGACAACGCCTGGGCCAAGGCCAACCCCGACGAGGTCCAGCAGTGCTACATTATGACCGGCTTCCACACCGCCGCGGGCGGGCCGCTGTCCATCCCACTGATGCAGGGGATCAGCGCCGAGCTGATGGAGGTGAACACCCGGGACGACATAAGCCGCTGGTGGGAGGTGATGGACCGCACCACGGGGGAGCCTGTCGCCCCTGACGCCTGGCGGTATGAGGGGGGCTGTGTGATAATCGACGCCCCCCAGGCCTTCCACGACTACACCGTCAGCTTTCTGGCCTACCTGATCTGGGACCCGGTCCACATGTACAACGCCGTCACCAACGATTGGAAGGACTTCGAGCACCAGATCACCTTCGACGTCCGCCAGCCCAAGACCAAGAAATTTACCATGGAGCGGCTGCGCAAGTTCATCGCGGACCACCCCTATGTGAACGTCATCCGCTACACCACCTTCTTCCACCAGTTCACTCTGGTCTTTGACGAGCTGAAGCGGGAGAAGTACGTGGACTGGTACGGCTACTCCGCCTCGGTCTCCCCCTATATTCTGGAGCAGTTTGAGAGAGAAGTGGGCTACAGGTTCCGCCCCGAGTTCATCATCGACCAGGGCTATTACAACAACCAGTACCGGGTGCCCTCAAAGGAGTTTAAGGACTTTATGGCGTTCCAGCGCCGGGAGGTTGCCGCCCTGGCTAAGGAAATGGTGGACATCACCCACGAGCTGGGCAAGGAGGCCATGATGTTCCTGGGCGACCACTTCATCGGCACCGAGCCCTACATGGACGAGTTCAAGTCCATCGGTCTGGACGCGGTAGTCGGCAGCGTGGGCAACGGCTCCACCCTGCGGCTCATCTCTGACATCCCCGGGGTGAAGTACACCGAGGGGCGGTTCCTGCCCTACTTCTTCCCCGACACCTTCCATGAGGGAGGCGACCCCGTTCGGGAGGCCAAGGAGAACTGGGTCACTGCCCGCCGGGCCATCCTGCGCAAGCCCATCGACCGCATCGGCTACGGCGGCTACCTCAAGCTGGCCTGTCAGTTCCCGGAGTTTATCGACTATGTGGACAGCGTGTGCAGCGAGTTCCGGGAGCTCTATGACAACATCAAGGGCGCCACCCCCTACTGCGTGAAGACGGTGGCCGTCCTCAACAGCTGGGGCAGGGCCCGGTCCTGGGGCTGCCACATGGTCCACCACGCCCTGTATCAGAAGCAGAACTACTCCTACGCCGGAGTGATTGAGGCCCTGTCCGGCGCTCCCTATGACGTAAAGTTTATCAGCTTTGACGAGGTGAAGGCCAACCCCTCTGTGCTGGACGGGGTGGACGTGCTCATCAACGTGGGGGACGGCGACACTGCCCACACCGGCGGGGCCATCTGGGAGGACCCGGCCGTCTCCGCCGCAGTAAAGAAGTTTGTCTACAATGGAGGCGGCTTCATCGGCGTGGGCGAGCCCTCCGGCCACCAGTACCAGGGCCGCTATCTCCAGCTGTCTGGTATACTAGGGGTAGAAAAGGAGACTGGATTTACGCTGGGTTATGACAAATACAACTGGGAGGAGCACCCCGGCCACTTCATTCTGGCGGACTGCCAGGGGGCGGTGGACTTCGGCGAGGGCAAAAAGAGCATCTACGCCCTGGAGGGGGCCCAGGTGCTGGTCCAGCGGGACAAAGAGGTCCAGCTGGCGGTGAACGAGTTCGGCAAGGGCCGGGCGGTGTATCTCTCTGGACTGCCCTACTCCTTTGAGAACAGCCGCCTGCTCCACCGGGCGGTGCTGTGGTCGGTTCACAGTGAGGACCAGCTGAACCTTTGGCTGTCCTCCAACTACAACGTGGACGTCCACGCCTATGTGAAAAACGGAAGGTTCTGCGTGGTCAACAACACCTATGAGCCCCAGTCCACCACCGTCTTCCAGGGGGACGGCTCCAGCTTCCAGCTGGACCTGGCCGCCAACGAGATCCGCTGGTATGAGATCTGAATGAAAGAGCGCCTGTAGGGTGCTGCGACCTTGGCAATCTTTAATCATCGGGAGGCTTTTTATGGATATCCGCTATTCCGCTCACCCCAACGACGTGAAGCGCTACACCACCGAGGAGCTGCGCCGCGAGTTCCTCATTGAAAACCTGTATCAACCCGACCAGGTGGTGGCCGTCTACAGCCACGTGGACCGGATGGTCACTCTGGGCTGTATGCCCGTGAAGGAGACCGTCTCCATCGACAAGGGCATCGACGTGTGGGCCAACTTCGGCACCCGCTACTTCCTGGAGCGCCGGGAGGTGGGTATGTTCAACATCGGCGGCGACGGCTCCGTCACCGTGGACGGGACCGTCTACCAGCTGGGCTATAAGGACTGCCTCTACATCACCATGGGGGCCAAGGAGGTGCTGTTTGCCAGCAGGGACAGCGCCAGGCCCGCCAAGTTCTATATGGTGTCCGCTCCCGCCCACTGCAGTTATGAGACCCGCCTGCTCAAGCTGGCCGACGCGGCCAAGAAGCCCCTGGGGGATGCCGCCACCTCCAACAAGCGGGTCATCAACCAGTTCATCCACCCTGACGTGCTGAAGACCTGCCAGCTGTCTATGGGCATGACGGTACTGGAGAGCGGCAGCGTATGGAACACCATGCCTGCCCACACCCACGAGCGGCGGATGGAGGTGTATATGTACTTCGAGGTGCCGGAGGACCAGGCGGTTTTTCACATGATGGGCCAGGGCCAGGAGACCCGGCACATTGTTATGCAGAATGAGCAGGCTGTGATTTCCCCCTCCTGGTCCATCCACGCCGGGGCGGGTACTGCCAGCTACACCTTTATCTGGGCCATGGGCGGAGAAAATCAGGCCTTTGACGACATGGACGTCATCCCCACTACCCAGCTGAAATAAAACAGGAGGGCCGCCGCCGGCGGCCCTTTTCAGAGAGGAGTTTAACAAATGGATATGCAGAAGATGTTTTCCCTGGAGGGCAAAACGGCCCTGGTGACCGGCGGGGCCTACGGCATCGGCTTTGCCATCGCCGAGGCGCTGGCCGGAGCGGGGGCGAAGATCGCTTTCAACTGCCGCAGCCAGTCCAACCTGGACAAGGCCCTGGCCGACTACAGCGCCAAGGGTATTGACGCCCGCGGCTACATCGCTGACGTCACGTCTGAGGGGCAGGTGACGGAGCTGATTGGCAAAATCGAGGCCGACCTGGGGGGCGTGGACATTCTGGTGAACAATGCCGGCATCATCAAGCGCATCCCCATGACCGAGATGTCCGCCGAGGACTTCCGCCAGGTGGTGGACATCGACCTGATCGGCCCCTTTATCTGCGCCAAGGCGGTTATCCCCGGGATGCTGAAGAAGGGCCGCGGAAAAATTATCAACATCTGTTCCATGATGAGCGAGCTGGGCCGGGAGACCGTCTCCGCCTACGCCGCCGCCAAGGGCGGGCTGAAGATGCTCACCCGGAATATCTGTTCCGAGTACGGCGGGGCCAATATCCAGTGCAACGGCATCGGCCCGGGCTACATCGCCACCCCCCAGACCGCACCCCTCCGGGAGCGGCAGGCCGACGGAAGCCGCCACCCCTTTGACCAGTTCATCGTGTCCAAGACTCCGGCCGGCCGCTGGGGCGACCCGGAGGACCTGATGGGTCCGGCGGTGTTTCTGGCCTCCGACGCCTCCAACTTTGTCAACGGACACATCCTCTATGTGGACGGCGGCATCCTGGCCTACATCGGCAAGCAGCCCTGAAAAGATAACATCAGCGATAGAATCGGCCGCTTCGCCTGTAACAGATGAGCGGCTGGTTTCCTTTTCGTGAAACAGATACGATGGGGACAAATACCTTGTATTTGTCCCCTGGCCCTTATCGTAACGGCATTGGCTGTCATACCCATACTTCCCCCGCTTTTGATATTGACGCAACTGGAGGCATATGGTATTATGACACGTACTTTGCTGGTTTTTGCAGCAAAGGCAAGGGAAGAAAACGGGGCTGTGCCCGGCCAGGTTCCGGGTGCGGCGCCATGACCGGAGAGCGGTCTATATTGGAGGGCAGAGGTATGGATTATTCAGGGGGACTGTTAATACAGACCGGACAGGGCGCACCGGCGGCGGAGGCCCGTGAGTCCCACAGCGGTATGCGGAGCGTCCAGAATCTGGAGGCCGTCATCAACGAGGGCCTGCGCGTCGCTCTGCTGGAGAAGACCCCGGACCAGTCGCTGGATGTGCTGCTGGAGCACCTGGGAAAGGCGCTGAACGGAGACCGGACCTACATATTTGAGCAGAACGCCTCCGGCGGCGACGACAACACCTATGAGTGGGCGGCCGAAGGGGTGGAGTCGGAAAAGGAGAGCCTGCAAAACCTTCCCTCCGAGGTGTGCGCCAGCTGGTATCAAAATTTTGGCGTCGGCGGACATATCGTCATTGAGAACCTGGAGGATATCCGGCAGAGCGACCCCATTCAGTACGAGAACCTGAAGCGGCAGAATATCCACTCCCTGGTGGTGGTCCCCCTCTATGACGGCAAGCAGATTATCGGCTTTTACGGCGTGGACAATCCCCCGGCAAAGACCCTGGAATATGCCACAAATATGCTCCAGACGGCGGCGTATTTTATTGTGTCCTCCCTGAAACGGCGCAACCTGTTCCGGGAGCTGCAAAAGCGCAGCTATAATGTGCTCCACGCCCTCAGCGTGGACTACCTGGGCATCTATCAGGTGAACTTCAACACCGGCGAGTGCGAGACATACCGGGACAGCGAGCAGATGAGCGTCTACTTTAAAGACGGCTATCAGGCGGCCATGGAGCAGTATATCACCCGCTACGTGGCGCCCTGGGACCAGGAGCGGCTGCGGGCGGTGACCAAAAAGGACTATGTGCTGGGGCAGCTCAGCACCAAGATGAAGTTCTCGGTGCGCTATCAGGTAAAGGACGGTTCCTCTGGCCTGAAGCACCTGGAGATCCACTTCTCCGCCACCGAGCGGACGGGGGAGGAGAACTGCGTGATCTTCGCCCTGCGGGACGTAAACGCGGTGGTGGAGCAGGAGGAGAAATACCGGCTGGAGGCGCGCCAGAGCCTGGAGAACATTTTGGAGGGGGCCAGAACGGGTATCTGGACCATCGAGCTGGAGGAGGGCCGCCCGCCCAGGATGTACGCCGACCGGACCATGCGCATCCTGCTGGGCGTGCCGGAGGAGATCGAGCCGGAGGAGTGCTACCAGCACTGGTTTGCCCATATCGAGCCGGACTATGTGGAGATGGTGCAGGAGGCAGTGGTGGAAATGCTGGGGACCGGGCGGTCTGAGGTGATTTACCCCTGGAACCACCCGGAGCTGGGCAAAATTTATGTCCGCTGCGGCGGCGTGCCGGACAAGACCTTCCAGAAGCCGGGGGTCTGCCTGAACGGATACCACCAGGACATCACCGAGACCATGGTGACCCGGAAGAAGCAGGAGCAGTCCATCATGGAGCTTCTGGAGCGGGTGCGCCGGGCCAATTCCGCCAAAAGCGAATTTCTCTCCCACATGTCCCACGACCTGCGCACGCCCATCAACGGAATCTTGGGCATGCTGGCCATTCAGGAAAAGAGTCAGGACGACCCGGAGCGGCAGCGGGACTGCCGGCGGAAGATTCGGGTGTCCACGGAGCATCTGCTGTCCCTGGTGAACGACGTTCTCCAGGTCAGCCGGCTGGAGAGCGGAAGGCCGGCGGCGGTGGAGGAGCCCTTTGACCTTCACCAGACCCTGGAGGACTGCCTTACCATCCTGTCCTCCCAGGCGGAGGAGCGGGGGATTCGGCTGGAGCTGGAGGCCTCCGGCCTGCGGCACAGCCGGGTAATCGGCAATCCGCTGCAATTCAAGCAGATTCTCATGAACGTCATCGACAACGCCCTGAAGTATAACCGCCCCCACGGCTCTGTGTTCATCCGGGTGGAGGAGACCGCCTTCCAAAACGGGACCATGAGCTGCCGGTTTGTCATTGAGGATACCGGAATCGGCATCGGCGAGGACTTCCAGGCGCATATTTTTGAGCCCTTTACCCAGGAGCACCAGGACGCGCGAACCAACTACAGCGGCGTCGGCCTGGGCATGTCCATCGTGAAGAAGCTGGTGGACCAGATGAAGGGGAGCGTGGCGGTCAGCAGCCAGGTGGGCAAGGGCAGTGTGGTCCAGATTACGCTGCCGGTCCGGGTGGATGAGGCATGGCGCGGCGCAGCCGTGGAGAAGGAGCCGGATATCCAGAGCAACGTGGCCGGAATGCGCATCCTGCTGGTGGAGGACAACGAGATCAACTGTGAGATTGTGGAGTACATCCTGATTGAGGCGGGGGCGGAGGTGGTCACCGCCAACGACGGAAAGGCCGCCGTAGATGCCTTCGCCGCCTCTGCGCCGGGGGCCTTTGACTGCGTGCTCATGGACCTGATGATGCCGGTGATGAGCGGATACGAGGCGTCCCGGGTGATCCGGGGGCTGGACCGGCCGGACGCGGTGTCCGTGCCCATCATAGCCCTGTCGGCCAACACGTTTGAGGAGGACGTGGCTCTGGCCAAGGACGCAGGGATGAACGACCACCTGGCCAAGCCGGTGGATATCCGAAAAATGCTTCAGATTATAAGCCGTTTTCGGGACTGACCGGGGCATGAAACGGCCTGGATGTACCGGCCGGCGCACAGGCGGCACAGCTACCGAACACTCTGGAATGGAGATGAACAAAATGGCTTTTCTACGCTCCCTGAAAAGCAGCATAGCCTTGATTATCTGCCTGAATATTCTTGTGTTTGCGTTTTTGGGGATTGCAGTCAAAAAGATGAGCGAAGACACCATTGAAACAGTGGGCACAGCCTACATGGATGGTATGAGCGAGCAGGTTTCCCTGCATTTTGAAACAATCATCGACCTCCGCCTGACCATGGCGGAGTCCATCGCCCATATCGCGTCGGGCGGCGAAGGAAATTCCAGCCGCGGCACGCTGGCGGAGATTGAGTACGGCGCCAAGGCCAGGCATTTCATGTGCGCCGCCCTGTACTCCTCCGATGGCAAAATTGAGATGATCTATGGCAATTCTGTGGCGCTCAACCACCCGGAGCCCTTTCTGGAGAGCCTGAAAAACCGGGAGCGCAGGATGGCGTCCGCCGTGAACAGCGGCGGGGAGAACATCATCCTCTTTGGCGTGCCCTGCGAATATCCCATGTCTGACGGGGAAAACAGCCTGGCCATTGTAGTGGGCCTGTCCTCCAAGTATATGGGCGAGGTCCTGTTTCTGGATTCCGACAGCTCGCTGGCCTACTCCTTTGTCATACGAAAGGACGGCAGCTACGTGGCGCGGAATGAGGACGATGTCCATGAAAGCTATTTTGACCGGCTCTATGACCTGTTTGAGGGCCGGAGGGAGGAGGCGGACCGCCATATCAACCAGCTGACCGCCGCCATGGAGGCGGGGGAGGACTGCTCCGCGCTGCTGGAAAACGGCAGCTCCCGCCGGCACCTGTATGGGACCAGCCTTCCCTACTGCAATTGGTATCTGGTGACCGTGCTGCCCTTTGATAGCCTGGACCATACCATCTCCGGCATGAGCAGCCGCTGGCTCGTTCTGGTCTACGCCGCCTCCTTTGCGGTGGTGGCCATGCTGCTCTACCTGTTCCTCCAGTACTCCAGGCTGTTCAAACACCAGCTGGCGGAGCAGAGGCGGATGAACCTGGAGATGGACGCGGCGCGGCAGGCGGCCGAGCAGGCGCAGAAGGAGGCGGAGCAGGCCAACGCGGCGAAGCAGGACTTCCTCTCCAGCATGAGCCACGACATCCGCACCCCCATGAACGCCATCATTGGCATGACCGCCCTGGCTGCGGACAATACCCACAATCCCGAGCAGGTACAGGACTACCTGGGCAAAATCGCCCTGTCCAGCAAGCACCTGCTGGGGCTGATTAATGACGTGCTGGATATCTCGAAGATCGAAAGCGGCAAGATGACGCTGAATGTGGAACCGGTGTCTCTGCGGGAGGTGATGGAGAGCATCGTCAACATCGTGCAGCCCCAGGTGAAGGCGAAAAACCAGCGGTTCAACGCGGCCGCCTACGATATCCTATCCGAGCAGGTGTACTGCGACAGCGTGCGGCTGAATCAGGTGCTGATCAACCTGCTGGGGAACGCGGTGAAATTCACGCCGGAGGAGGGCTCGGTGCAGGTGACGGTGTATCAGGAGCCGGAGGAGGGCGGCCGTGTGCGCACCCACTTCCTGGTGCAGGACACCGGAATCGGCATGTCGAAGGAGTATCAGAAGGAGATTTTCGACTCCTTCAGCCGGGAGGACAACACCCGCGTGCGGAAGACAGAGGGCTCCGGGCTGGGCATGGCCATCACCAAGTGTATTGTAGACGCCATGGACGGGGCCATATCCGTCCGCAGCGAGCAGGGCAAGGGCAGCGAGTTCCATGTGGTCCTCAACCTGGAACGGGCGGCGGAGCCTGCGCCGGACGCCGGCCTTTCCGTCGGGAGCGTGCTGGTGGTGGACGAGGATGAGCGGCTGTGCGTCAACGCGGTCCGCTCTCTGGAGGAGCTGGGTGTCCGGGCCGATTGGTGCCGGAGCGCCGGGCAGGCGCTGGAGCGCATTGAGGCGCGCCGGCAGGACGGCGGCTATCAGCGGGTCCTGCTGGGCTGGCAGCTGGCGGACGGGAGCGGCCTGGAGGCCGCCCGGGCAATCCGGCGGCACTGCGGGGAGGAGGGTCCGGCCCTGCTGCTCTCTGCCTGCGACTGGAGCGGGCTGGAGGAGGAGGCCAAGGCGGCGGGCATTTCCAGCTTTGTGGCCAGGCCGCTGTTCCGCTCCACTCTGTTTGACGCCCTGAAGGGCCCGGCCGGCGCTCCGGAGGAGGGGGCCGGCCCCTGGAGGGCGGCGGACCTGTCCCTGCGGGGGAAGCACATCCTGCTGGCGGAGGACAACGAGCTCAACTGGGAGGTGGCGCGGGAGCTGCTCTCCGTTCTGGAGCTGGAGCTGGACTGGGCCGAAAACGGGGAAATCTGCGTGACGAAATTTGAAAAATCCCCGGTGGGGTACTACGACGCGATTATCATGGATGTGCGTATGCCCGTGATGGACGGCTACGAGGCGACCGCCGCCATCCGGGGGCTGGAACGCCCGGACACGGATATCCCCATCATTGCCATGACCGCCGACGCCTTTTCGGAGGATATCCAGCGGTGTTTGGAGTGCGGCATGAACGACCATCTGGCTAAGCCCATTGACCTTCAGGCCGTGGCCCAGAAGCTGAAAAAATACCTGCGGTAAAGCCGCAGACAAAACGCGGCCCCCTCTGAAATCCCAACCTTTCAGAGGAGGCCGCTTCTTATCCCCAGCCCAGCCGGCGGATTTGCTCCCGGAGCTCCTCCAGTCGGAGCTCCAGCTCGGCCTGCATGTCTGCGTCGTGGCTTTGTATGGCCAGAAGCAGCCGCATGTTCAGCGCGTGCTGCCGGTCCTTCAAGCCGCTCATGGTCTCGCCGCGCCGGACCAGGTCGCCGCGGATACCGCTGTAGCCGCTCATTTGGGCGTCGCCACCAGGATGCGGATGCGGCCGCCGGCGGAGTAACCCAGGTCGTCGTACCAGCCGGTGAGGGTATAGTCCTCGCCGTTAATCTGGGACAGGTCGGTCTGGTAGTACCCCCGGCTGCCGGAGCCGTCCCGGAGCAGCACCTGTACGTTCTCAGCAATGGGATACTCCCGGCCGTCCCCCATGGCGCTAAGGGCGGACAGGCCGTCCAGGCTCACCTGGGTCAGCTGCCGGATGGACCTCAGGCTGTCCTTCTCATACACCAGCATGGCCCCGCCGGTTTGGATGGGGTATCTGGCTGTGCCGCTGATGGTCTGGGCCTGGCCATCCCGGAGGTAGGTATAGCTGACGGCGATGTTTGTCTCGCTGGAGCTGTCGTCAATTCCGCTGACGTATACATAGGGCTGGGTGTCGCCGGTGACGTTGTGGAGCACCATGCGGTCGATTTCCCCCGCCGCGTTCAGGGTATAGTAGCGCACGTCCTCGCCGGACAGTTTGGCCCCCGCCAGGCGGGAGGGGTAGACGCGGGCATAGCCGCCGCTGTCGTCAGTGTCCAGAATCTGCGCCCCGGCGGCGAATCGGTAAGTTCCAACGCCGGTCCCGTCTTTAGTGACCGTCCCCTCCAGCCGTTTGGTGGACAGGCTGCGAACATTTGTCCCGGACTGGGTGGTGGAGACGGTGACCAGCTTCCCGGCGTCCAGCGCCGTGCCGCTGTGGTAGAAGGTGCGCACCACCCCGTCAGTACAGGCCACCTGAGTGGTCACCTGGGCGGAGGCGGTGGCCAAGCTGGTGGTGGAGGCGCTGGAAGCCCCCTTGGCGCTGGACACCACCGAGCCGTAGTAGATGGCCTCGTTCTCCAGGGCGTCCATGGCCTGGACCACCTCACCGTTCAGGCCCAGCAGAAGGGTGACCATGTCCCCCTCCTGAAAGCTGCCCTGGCTGGAGAGCCGGTAGGCGGCCTCGGAGGTGCCGAGCCGGTAGCTCACCCCGGCCACCGTGACGGCGGTGGGGGCGGCAGCGCTGGGAGACAGGCCGGTGAGGGTGCCCGTCACCCGGTTGTGGCAGATCCATACCGTGGACATGTTGGCGTTGTAGTAGTACACGTCGTATGGCTGCACCGCGGAGAGGGCGGAGACCGCCCCGTTATAGTACACCGTGCCGGGGGCAAAGGGCAGGGACAGGGCGCTGCTCTCCGCCACAAAGGGGCCCTTGGTGTGGCTGCTTACCAGGGCGGAGTAGTCCACCTGGCCGTTGGTAATGGTGTAACCCAGGGTTGTGCCGTACACCGTCCCGGCGCTGGTCTGGGCGGTGAGGAGGTTATAAAACAGGTCCACACAGTCCTGCCGGGTCAGCGCACCGCCCTGTCTGGCGGATACGCCGTCCAGCAGGCCCAGGGCGTTGGCCCTGGACAGCTGAGCGGCAGGGTAGGCCCCCTTCAGGGCGGTGGGGTCGTATCCCAGCGCCCTCAGCAGAGCGGCGCAGCCCTCCTCCAGGGAGATGGCCTGGTCGGGGCGGAAGGAGCCGTCTACATAGCCGGTCATCCAGCCCTGCTCAATGGCGATGCGGACATAGCCGCTGGCCCAGTGGTCCCCCTTCAGGTCTTTGAACAGGGAGCTGCCGTAGCCCTCCGCCCCGTCCTGGTAGGGGGAGGCGGCCACCAGCATCTGAGCGAACTGGGCCCGGGTGACCGGGCTGGTCAGGCTGTCGCCGGCGGTGAGAATGCCCAGGGCCTGGAGCGCCTCCTGTTTGGCGCCGGAGCCGGCGGCCTGTGCCCCGACGCACAGAGAGAGGGTCAGGCAGAGGGCGAGGGCGGCGGAGATGAAGTGTTTTGTTTTCATATTATGTTTTCCTTTCCAAAAACCTCTTTCGTCCCTCCGCAGAGACAAGGCCCCTTTTCCCCGCAAGGGGGACGCCGCATCCGTAAGGCGGCAGAGCCGCCAACGGCTGCGCAGTGAAAGGGGCTGTCAGCCGCAGGCTGACTGAGGATTGCGTTTTGCGAAGCAAAACATACGGAGTAAACAAAGTTTTGCAAACCTTGATTATTTCATACATTTCGCCTGCGGCGAAATACAATCCTCCGCCCCAGTTTGCGAACTGGGGCACCTCCTTTCACTGGATATCCGTTAGCGGCTCTGCCGCCTTACGGATATCGCGTCCCCCTTGCGGGGAAAAGGAGGCTTGCCCTGCGGGGGAGGACATTGGTCAATCGTAATGCAGCGCGTCGATGGGGTTGAGCCGCGCCGCCTTTTTGGCGGGGAGGTATCCGAAAAGCACCCCGATGCCCGCCGAGATGCCGAAGGCCGTCAGAACGGCAAAGAGGGTGGGGACCACGGTGAGGGCCTCTCCCAGAAGGCGGGCCGCCGCCACGGTGGCCGCCGCCGACAGGAGGTAACCCAGGCCGATGCCGATTACCCCGCCCAGGGCGCTGGTGACGGCCGCCTCGATGACAAACTGCTCCATAATGGTCCGCTCCTTGGCCCCCAGGGACTTGCGCACGCCGATCTCCCGGGTGCGCTCGGTGACAGACACCAGCATGATGTTCATAATCCCGATGCCCCCCACCACCAGGGAAATGGCGGCGATGCCCGCCAACACGCCCACCAGAATGTTGATGGTTCCGGTCATGGCGTCCACCAGTTCAGACATGGTGACGATGGTGTAGTAGTCGTCGCTGCCGAAAAACTCGGTCAGCGCCCGCTCCAGCGCGGCCTTGCTCTGGGCCATCCGATCCTCGTCCACCATGGTGACCACATAGCTGGACACCCGGCTTCCCCCCAATCGGGAGGCGGTGGAGTAGGGGAGGTAGAGGCAGTCGTCGCTGCCCCCCTCGCTCATGGAGTTCTCCCGCTGGTCCAGTACTCCGACGATGGTCAGTGCCTGGCCCCCCACCCGCAGGGTCTGACCCACGGCGTTCCCGCCAAAGTAGGCCTGATTCACATAGGCCCCCACCACGCAAACCTTGGCCCGGGTGGCGATGTCGCTGTATTGCAGCCCCCGGCCCTGGGCCACGGTATAGTTATAGATTCTGTTGTAGTCCTCGCTCACCCCGGAGACCGAGGTGGAGGTGGTATCGCTGCCGATTTTCACTCCGCCCATCATGGACACGGTGGGGGAGCACAGCTCCAGCTCCCCGGGGTGGTCGGCCACAATCTCATACATGTCCTCCACCTCCATAGTCCGGGTGGCCCCCCGGGACTGGACGGTGACGGTGAGGGTGTTGGTGCCCATGGAGGAGAAGCTGTCAGCGATGTAGTGCTCCAGACCGCTGCCCAGGCCCACAATGACAATCACCGCCGCCACGCCGATGATGATGCCCAGCATGGTGAGCAGGGTGCGGACCTTGCTGGAGACGATATTTTTCAGGGCCAGAGAGAGGGATTCAGTGAATCTCATATACCTCCACCCCCTTGCGCCCCCGGGGCCCGGGGGGTGACTACCGCCTCCGGGGCATTGGCGGGGCCGTCATACACCACCCGGCCGTCCTCCAGCCGGATGATCCGCTGGGCCTGGACGGCGATGGAGTTGTCGTGGGTGATGAGGACCACCGTGTGCCCGGCGCGGTGGAGGTCCTGGAGCATGGCCAGCACCTCCCGGCCGGTGCGGGAGTCCAGGGCGCCGGTGGGCTCGTCGGCCAGAATCACCGAGGGCCTGCCCACCAGGGCTCGGGCGATGGACACCCGCTGCTGCTGACCCCCGGACAGCTCCATGGGCCTGTGCCGCCACTTGTCCCCCAGGCCCACCTGCTCCAGCGCGGCCAGAGCCCGGTCCCGCCGCTCCCCCCGGGGGACCCCGGCGTACATCAGGGGGACCTCCACGTTTTCCAGCAGGTTCAGCCTGGGCAGCAGGTTGTACTGCTGAAAGATGAAGCCAAGAAGCTCGTTGCGTATCTCCGCCAGCCGGTTTTTGTTCATCCGGCCCACGTCCTGGCCGTTGAGGAGATAGGTCCCCTCCGAGGGCACGTCCAGACAGCCGATGATATTCATGCAGGTGGACTTCCCCGAGCCGGAGGAGCCCACAATGGCGGTAAACTCCCCGGTCTCAATCTCAAAGGAGATGTGATCGGCGGCAGTGACCGTGCTGTCCCCCATGGGGTAGTACCTGCACACATCCTGAAAGGTAATCAGCGCAGCCATATCAGAAGCCTCCCCGTCCACCGCCGGGACCGCCGGACACTGTGATGTTGGGTGCCCCGCCGCCGGGCATGGCCGCGCTCTCGAAGGCTACCCCGCCCATGCCGCCGGGCATCATCATCCCGAAGCCGCCCGAGGAGGTAGTGGGGATGTAGGCCACAGTGTCCCCCTCCTGGAGGCCGGAAATAATCTCGGTGTAGCTGCTGTCGCTGGCGCCAATCTCCACGGGGACGGAGCAGTAATCCCCGCCCTCTATGGCCGTGCCGTTGGCGGCGCTGGGGGAATCGGCAGTAACCAGCACGGTGTTCCCCCGGTTCAGCGCCCCGGAGGGGATGGCCAGCACACCGCTGGCGCTCTGGAGGGTGATGGCGGCGTCCACATTCATGCCGGGAAGCAGGCCCTCGGTCTCGTCGATGCGGACAGTAACCGGGTAGGTGGTGGTCCCTCCGGAGGAGGTCCCGGCCACGCTCACCTTGGTCACCACGCCGGTGTAGGTCTTGCCCTCCACCGCGTCGGCGGTGATTTCCACCCTCTGGCCCACGGCGATGTCGGAGATGTCCAGCTCATCCACGCTGAGGGTCATGGTGAGATAGCTCAGATCGTAGATGGAGCACAGCACCTTGCCCGCCTCGCTGGTCTCGCCGGCCTTGTAGTTCTTGTCGATCACCGTCCCACGGATGGGGGAGGTGATGGTGTAGTTGTTCAGCTGGTCCTGCCGGCTCTCCAGTGACAACTCCGCGTTGCGCAGGGAGTCGGCGGCGCTTTGGAGGCTGTCGTCCAGGCTGTCGCTGGTGAGGGTGAGGAGGACGTCTCCCCGGTCCACCCGGTCCCCCTCCCGGGCCCGGATGGCGGCCACCTGGCCGGAGACCTCCGCCGTGATGGCCTGCTCCGCCGCGTAGGCAAAGGCGGCGCTTCCGGCGCTGGCACAGCCGTCGATGGTGGCGGAGCCGGTCTGGCTGACCGACAGGGCTCCGGGGTTGGCCACCTCCACCGTCACATAGCGGACAATCCGGTTGCCCTCCAGCACCGTGTCCGCCCGGTCAACCTTGGAAACGGTTCCCTCCAGCGTCTCGAAGGTGCTCTCCAGAGTGACGGCCGCCCGCTGGCCGACGGAGAAGCCCGCCGCCTCGTCGGCAAGGAAGGGGACCGTCAGTGTCATAATGTCGGAGTTGCGCAGGGTGGCCACGGTCTGCCCGGCGGATACGTCGTCCCCCTCCTCTACCTCCAGGGATAGGACCCGCCCCGTCTTGGGGGCGGTGACTGACAGCTTTTCCAGATCCTTGACCCGGCTGTTGTAGCTGCGCTGGGCCTGCTCCAGGGAGATCCGGGCCTGCTCCAGGGAGCCGGACAGGTCGGAGGTGTCGATGGTGTAGAGCACCGTCCCCTCCTCCACCTGGTCCCCCTCCTCGAAGTCGGCGGTGAGGATGTTCCCCTCTGCCAGAGAGGTGACCGAATAGGAGTTGGCCGCCTCCAGCACACCGCTGCCGGTGATCTGGGCGGTGATGTCCCGCCGTTCCACCGGGGCGGTGGTGTAGGTCAGGCCGGCGGCGGAGGCGGGTTGACCGCCCCCGGCCAGCCGCAGGGCGAAGGCCCCCGCCAGCACGCAGGCGGCCGCGGGGAGCAATACCCGCTTGCGCAGCAGCTTTTTGGCCAGCGCGCCGGATGCTCTGCCGGGCTGCTCCCGCTGGGGGGCGTCCCGTTTCAATACAGGAAGGTTCATAGCTGAAATCGTCCTTTCCGTTTTAGACTGGCCCCATCCTAACAGGAAAATTTGAACAGCCGGCGGAGGAAATCGAAACAAAAGCTAAACAACCTGCAAACAATTCAAAACCTCCCCGCCGAGGGTACGGCGGGGAGGAAAGCGCAAAAAGGCCCCTTATGAAAGGGGCTGTCAGCCGCAGGCTGACTGAGGATTGCGTTTTGCGCAGCAAAACATACGAAGTAAACAAAGCCTGCGAAATCTTGATTATTTCATACATTTCGCCTGCGGCGAAATACAATCCTCAGTCAGCGGCTTCGCCGCTGCCAGCTCCTTTCCAAAGGAGCCCTTGCCGCCTGCGGGCGGGACGGAAGGACGACCCTGTGCATCACACCCGATTCAGCCGGTAGCCCGCCCCCCAGACGGTTTCAATGAGGCTGGGGTGGGCGGGGTCGTCCTCCACTTTATCCCGGATGCGGCCGATGTGGACGGTGACGGTGGCGCTGTCCCCCACGTATTCATAGCCCCAGATGGTCTCAAAGAGCTTTTCCTTGGAAAATACCGTGTTGGGGTGCTCAGCCAGAAACTTCAGCAGGGCAAATTCCCGGTTGGGCATTTTGACCTCCTGCCCGTCCTTCAGCACCCGCCAGCTCCGGGGCAGAATCTGAACGCGGCCCAGGTCGAGGACCTCCGGCTCCCCCTGCCCCCCGCCGGTGAGGCGGGCGTACCGGCTGAGATGGGCCTTCACCCGGGCCACCAGCTCCGCCGGGTCGAAGGGCTTGGCGATGTAGTCGTCCGCTCCCAGGCCCAGGCCGCGAATCTTGTCCACCGACTCGGTGCGGGCGGTGACCATAAGGATGGGTACGTCAATCCGGTCCCGGATCAGGCGGCACACGTCGTAGCCGCTGCACCCGGGGAGCATCAGGTCCAGCAGGAGGAGGCTGTAGTCTCCGTTCAGCGCCTCGGTAACCGCCTGCTGGCCGTTGTCCACCACGGTTACATCGTAGCCCTCCACCTCCAGATAGTCCCGCTCCAGCATGGCGATCTCAGGATCGTCCTCAGCAATCAGCAGCCTGGCCATAGTGACCCTCCTTCCGGGGGAGCTGGATGGTAAAAAACAGTCCCCCGCCGTTCTCCGCCCGGATGGTCCCGCCGTGGGCCTCCACAATGTATTTGGCGATGTACAGCCCCAGGCCGGAGCCCTCGCCGTTTTGGGTGCTCCGGGCCTGGTCGGCCCGCCAGAACTGGTCAAAGAGGTGGGGCAGGGCCTCCTCCGGCACCCCCTGGCCGTTGTCGGCAAAACGGAGGGATATCCAGTCCCCACGGCGCTCCACCGCCAGGGAGATCACCAGGGGGTCGGCCCCGGCGTAGCGCAGGGCGTTGTCCTTCAGGTTGCTCAGCACCCGGTACAGCTGCTCCGCGTCTATGCAGGCGGGATGGGGCTCAGGGGAGAGAGAGGTTTCAAACCGTCCCCCCGCCTGCTCCAGCTCCGGGGCGGTCTCGGCGGCAAACCGGGCGATAAAGGCTCCCAGGTCGGCGGGCTGGAGGAGCAGGGGCAGGTTGCCCGTCTCCAGCCGGGAGAAGTAGAACAGCCGCTGGAGGAGGACATCCATGTCGCAGGCCCGGCGGTAGGCCACCTCCAGATACTGCCGCTGCCGCTCCGGCGTCTGGGCCACCCCGTCCCGCAAGCCCTTGATGTACCCCTTCACGCTGGTGAGGGGGGTGCGCAGGTCGTGGGAGATGCCGGCCACCAGGTCGGTGCGGGCCTGCTCATAGGCGGCGTTTTTCTCCTGCTCGGCCAGCAGATGCTCCTGCATCCGGTTGAAGGCGGCGCACACCGGGGCAAATTCGTCCCGCCCCCGGTAGTCGATGGCCTGGGTAAAGTCCCCGGCCTCCACCCGCCCGGCGGCCCGGGTGAGGGCGTTGACCGGCTGAAGCAGCTTTTTCAGCTGGTAGCGGGTAAACAGGGTGTTCAGCAGGAGGATCACCACAATGGCTGCCCCGCCGCTGAGGAACAGGGAGAGGGTCATGGTCTCCATCCGGGGCCGGGGCCGGCCCAGGGACGCAGACGCCGGGCGGAACGGGACGGCGCCCACCAGCTCCAGCTCACCCATCCCCCGGTCCAGCCAGACCATGCCCTCCTGGGTGGCGACGTTGACGCGCATGGCCTGGAACATCTCCTCCGCCTGCCGCTGGTAGTACCGGCCGATGGCGTGGGTGGCCGCGCTGTTCACCGCCAGCATGGCCACCAGCGCCACCAGCACAGAGACCGTATTACAAAAAAAGAGGTGCCGCCGAATCCGCATAGGGTTTTCCCTCCTGCCGCTTCAAATGCACCTCTATTGTACTATGAAATTGTAAATAAATCAGCGTTGGATTCTAAACTTTTCCGAAATTTTAAAACAGGGCCCGGGCGGCCGCTCAGACCACGGAGTACCGCCAGGTGTTAAACAGGCTGATGCAGATAATAACCGCCATCAGCACCACGAACAGCCGCTCGACACCCTCGCCCCTCAGCCGCTGGTTCAGCTTCCGGCCCAGAACGCCGCCGCCCAGTCCTCCTGCCACCATCAGGGCCAGCACCGGCCAGCGGAAGTCCGGGACGGAGCCGGTGGCGAGGGTGGTAAGCAGGCTGCACAGCTGGCTGAAAAAGATGATATACAGGCTGTTGGCCGCCGCCGTCTTGGTGTCCATGCTGAAAAAGAAATACAGCACCACCAGGTTGATGGGCCCGCCGCCAATGCCCAGAAAGCTGGACATACAGCCCAGCGCCAGGCCGATGACTGCGCAGGCCGCCTTCGCCCGGACCCGGTGGGTGGGGATACGGGCCTTGTTCAGCGTGTACAGAAGGGTGCCCACCGTGATTACGGCCAGGCAGGCGGCCTGAACCGCCCCCACCCGGTTGGGGTTGTCCGACATCTGGCGCACCAGGGCGAACAGCTGGCTGCCCAGCAGCCCCCCCGCCGCCGCGCCGGCGGCCAGCGGCGTGCCCACATCCAGCGAGACCCGTTTCTCCCCGGCCAGCAGGGACTTGCCCACCGAGTAGCAGCTCATGGACAGCACGGTACAGCCCGACAAAAAGCTGATGGCGGACACTGTCTCCAGGTGGAGCAGGTCCAGCACCGGCTTGATGATGACCCCGCCGCCGATGCCGCAGACAGCGCCCACGGCGCTGGCCCCCAGGGCCACAAGGAAAAATACCAGCATGGGATCACCTCGTTTTCAGCAGGCTCTGCGCCCGGCGCAGGCGGGGGAGGGCGTAGGAAAAGAATCCGGCGTAGGCCTGGCAGTAGTAGTTGCGGCCCGGGCCGTCCGCCGTCTCCAGCCGGTCCCGGCGGCAGCCGTTGCGGCACAGGGGATACCACTGGCAGCTTTTACACTCCTCCGGCACACGCAGAGACATCTCAACAAAGCCCAGCTCCTCCCGCGCCCGGTCCAGCTCGGGCCAGGAGTTTGAAAGAATGTTCCCCAGCCGGTACTGGTCCAGGCCGTAGAAGTCGCAGGGGTAGACGCTCCCGTCCGCCTCCACCAGATACTGCAGGCCGCAGCACCCCCGCATGGAGCACTGCTCCGGGGCGTGTCCCCCCAGCATCCACACCAGATTGTCGAAGTAGCGGATGGACCAGTACCGGCCCTGCTCCAGCTCCCGAAACCACAGGTCGAACAGGGTCTTTAAAAAGGTCTCATACTGCGCAGGGGAGAGGGAGTAGCCCTGGCCGCCCCGGGCCTCCTCCAGCGGGTCCAGACAGGGGATGTACTGTTGGAACCGGAAGCCGCCGCTGCACAGCGCGGAAAAGACGCTCTGGATATGCCGGGCCAGATAGCCCGTTACCACCGTGAGGACATTGTACGCCACCCCGGCCTGTTCCAGCAGCCGGGCCGCCCGCAGCACCCGGTTGCAGGTCCCCTTCCCGGCTGCGTCCTTTCGGAAGCGGTCGTGACAGGCCCGGGTCCCGTCCAGCGAGAGGCCCACCAGAAAGCCCTTCTGCCGAAAGAAATGGCACCATTCCCCGTCCAGCAGTGTGCCGTTGGTCTGTATGGCGTACTGGACTGACAGGTCCGGCGGGGCGGATTGCTCCGTGTGGGCGGCAAAGTCCCGGAAGAAGTCCAGCCCTGCCAGGGTGGGCTCCCCCCCCTGAAACAGGAAGGTGACCGAGCCCTCCGCCGCCGCCACCGCCTTTTCAATCAGGGCATGGCTTACCTCGCCGGACATCAGCCCGTAGTTGGGGACGGCGCGGGCGCTGGCCTCGTCGGCATAAAAGCAGTAGGCGCAGCGCAGGTTGCAGCCGCTGGAGGCCGGTTTCAGCAGGATGCTAAGGGGCGGCATGGCGTTCTCTCCTCCTTATGCCTGGAATCGGGCCGCCCGGATGGGGCGGCCCGCAGGGATTCTAGTTCCTGGCGGGGCCGACGGAGCGGCCCAGATAAATCTCCGGGGTCAGAACATAGGTATAATTGATATCGTCGCAGTCCCGGTTACGGATCATCCGCATCAGCCGAGAGGCCACCTCCCGGCCGATTCGGCAGCCCTGGTGGATGGAACAGGTGACCCCCTCCGTCTCCCAGTCCTCGTTGGAGTAGTCGAAGCACACCAGGGAGCAGTCCTCCGGCACCCGCCGCCCCTGCTTCTCCAGCACCTGCCGCACCATCCGGTAGATCATATAGTTGCAGCAGACCACGGCGGTGCACTGGGGCAGGCGTTTGAGGAAGCGGTCGATGGAGCGGACAAAGCTGGGGTCGTGGGCCTCGTTGGAGACGCACCACTTGGTGTAGTCGTCCTGATACTCCACCCCGTTTTTCTGGAGGGTGGCCGCCATCCCCTGGAACTTCTCGATGCTCTGGTAGTTGTCCGAGACGAAGATGCCCGCAATATTTCGGTGGCCCTGGCGGATCAGCAGGCCAATGAGCTCCTCGGCGCACCGCAGGTCATTGACCACCACCCGGGGGCATTTCAGGTTGCGGTAGTAATTGTTGTAAAAAATCACAGGGATGCGCTTCTGATAGATTTTCTGGTAGCAGTCCAGATTGGGGTTGAGCAGGCTGGCCTTTACGCCGTCCACAATAAAGCCCTGAAAGCCCTGGTTGATAACGGTCTGGAGGCAGTGGCGCTCGTTGGAAAACTTGTTGTCGGTGAGAAAGGTCCGCAGGTCCACCTGGTCGGGGGGCAGGATGCTGCGGATGCCCTCCATCAGGCTGGAATTGGCGTTGCCGTCCTGGCCCTGGAGAATCAGGCCGATTTTCAGCTTTCCGCCGCTGCCCCCCAGCTCCCAGGACAGGGCTGCCTCCTTGTTGATATAGGTGCCGCTGCCCTTCACCCGGCGGAGCAGGCCCTCCCGGGTCAGGTGCTCCAGAGCCCGGCGCACCGTCTCCCGGCTGACAGCCAGCTTCCGGCACAGGGTATGCTCCGAGGGGATTTTTGTGCTGCTGGAAAACTTGTTTTCCTCAATATAGGCCCGCACCCAGAGGTAGACCAGCTCCGCTTTTCCGTCCAGCTCCTTCATAGCGTCCTCCCTGGCGTCACCACGGCGCCCTCAGTCGGTGATGAGGGGCCGGGTTCCCTCCGCCCGCTGAATCCAGTCCAGCAGCCGCTCCCGCAGCTCCTCCTTCACCTGGACATAGGCCGGGTCGGCCACCACGTTGTTCAGCTGGTGGGGGTCCTTTTCCATGTCGTATAGGAAGTCATCGGCATACCGGTCAGCCGCCGCCGCCGCGCCGCCGTTGATGCCGGGGGCGTAGACGGAGTAGGTATACCGGGCCGTGCGGATGCACCGGCCCACCCGGCTCTCGGAGATCTGTGCGAAGACCTCGTTGGGTCTATTATCGTCCTTTTTCTCCACCACGTCAAGGAGATTTTCCCCGATCATGGCGTCCCCCACGTCCACGCCGGCCAGGGCCAGGATGGTCTTGGGCAGGCTGGCGGTGCTCACCAGCTCCTCCACGGCCACGCCCCCCTTGAAGGGCCCGCCGGCGATGACCAGGGGCACATGGAGGGCCGCGTCGTGACAGGAGCGCTTGTAGTCGTCGTAGCCGTTGAGGTGGGAGTCACGGTTGCGGGTGAGGAAGTGGGAGCCGTGGTCAGAGGCGAAGATAATCACCGTATTCTCATACAGCCCCTTCTCCTTCAGCTTTGCCACCAGACGGCCCAGATTCTCGTCCAGGCTGGCGCACTGGCCCAGGTAATCTGGGTACTCCTCCAACCCGTTGCCCCCCAGGGCCTTCAGATCCTCGGGGAGGACAAAGTCTTTAAATCGCTCCTTGGAGCCCTCCGGCCCCTCGTAGTGCTTTCGGTCGTTCTGGTGGTGGGGCTCGATTTGGGAGATGGTCATAAAGAAGGGCTTTTTCCCGTCGTACTGGTCGAAGAACTCCAGGGCCAGGTTGTTGATGCAGTCGGCCCGGTAGCCCTTGAAGTCGATACGCCGGTCGTTTTCGTCAAAGACGAAGCCGTCGTAGCCGTGGGAGGTGAACTCCAGCACATCGGCGGCGCGCCAGAAGCCGGTGTAGCCCCCCCGCAGCTGGCGGGGGATGGCGGTGACGGTGTGGTCGATGGTGGGGGGCTTCTCCAGCTCCCCGTCGCTGGCCAGGTGCCACTTGCCGATGTAGGCGGTTTCATAGCCCGCCTCCTCAATATAGTTGCCCAGGGTCTTTACCCCGGCGGGCAGCATGATGTTGTTGCGGAAGCAGCCGGTCTCGGTGGGCCACTTGCCCGTCTGGAACAGGGCCCGGCAGGGGCCGCACACCGGCTGGGGGGAAAAGGCGTTGTCAAACTTGACCCCCTCCCGGGCCAGCCGGTCCAGGTTGGGCGTGATGTTCAGGGGCTGGCCGAAGCAGCCACAGGTGTCCCACCGCTGCTGGTCGGTAAAGTAGAAAATGATGTTGTTGGGCATTTGTCAGTCCTCCTTCTGTGTGGCGGCCTTTCGCTCCTTTATTTTGCCACGGACAATGGTGCCCACCGCCGCCACGATGAGGACCAGGAAGATGATGCAGTATACGCTGCTGAAGAAGATGCGGGGACTGCCGTTGGAGATAAGCAGGGCCCGGCGGAAGTTGGTCTCAGTCATGCTGCCCAGCACCAGGCCCAGCAGAATGGGCACCGGGGGCAGCTCCAGCTTGCGCAGAATCCAGGCCAGCGCGCCGAAAATCAGGGCCACGCCCACATCAAAATAGTTCTCATTGACGGAGTAGGCCCCGGCAAAGCAAAAGATTACAATGATAGGGGTGAGAATTTCCTGGGGAATGGACACCACCTTGGCAAAGAGGAGGGTGAGGAACTTACCCTGGAGACACATGAACACATTTACCAGAATCAGGCCCAGCATAATGGCGTACATAATGTCCCCCTGGGTGGTGAACAGGCTCAGGCCGGGGTTCAGGCCGTTAATCATCAGGGCGGAGAGCATGATGGCCACCGTGCCGTCGCCGGGGATGCCCAGGGTGAGCAGGGGAATCAGTGTGGCGCCGGTGACGGCGTTGTTGGCCGACTCGGCGGCGGCGATGCCCTCCACCGAGCCGTGGCCGAACTCCTCCGGGTGCTTGGACATGTTCTTGGCGGTGTTGTAGCTGAACCAGGAGGCCTCCGAGGCCCCGGTGCCGGGGATGATGCCCACCATCACGCCGATGATGGAGGAGAGCAGCACCGGCCGGGCCATGCGCTTATACTCTTCCTTGGTGATGACCCCGTCGTCCTTGATCTGGGTGGTGTTCAGGTTGAGCCGGTCCAGCCGCCGCTCCGCCTTGGCCATAATCTCCACCAGGGCGAACAGGCCGATGAGGCAGATGGCCAGGTCCAGCCCCAGGTAAAGCCGGGAGATGCCGAAGGTAAGGCGGTCGTAGCTGGTCATGGGGTCGGAGCCCACGCAGGAGATAAGCAGGCCCAGGCAGGCGGAGATAAGCCCCTTAATCATGCTCTTGCCCGACACGCCGGCGATGATGGTCAGGCCGAAGACACAGACCATAAAATACTCTGCCGTCCCCAGCTGGGCGGCGACTTTCGCCACCTGGGGGCCCAGGAACAGCAGCATCAGCGCGGAAAACACCCCGCCGAAGGTGGAGGCGTACAGGGCAATTTTCAGCGCCGCCTTGGTGCGGCCCTGCTCTGAGAGCGGGTGCCCGTCCAGCATGGTGGCCGCCGCGTGAGGGGTGCCGGGGGTGTTGATGAGGATGGCGGACACGCTGCCGCCGTAGCCGCCGGCGCAGTAGATGCCCAGCAGGAACATCATGCCGGGAATGGCCGCCATGGAGTAGGTGACGGGCAGGAACAAAATGACGCACAGGATGACGCTCAGGCCGGGGATGGCCGCGAAGACCGAGCCCACAAACACACCGATGTTAATCCACAAAATGTTTTCCAGGGTGAACAGCAGGCCGGTGGCCGGAATGATATGCTGTAACATAAGCCCCTCCTTAAAAGTCCACGCCCAGGGCAAAGCGGAAGGCGGCCCAGATGGCCACCGCCAGCACCAGGGTAATCACATAGTAGGACTTCTTCCGGCACCGGAAGTAGAGAAGAAAGCCCAGGCAGCAGAAGATAGCGCCGATTACAAACAGACCGGTGAGCTTGCTGAGCAGCCAGGTGCCCACCAGGATGGCCAGGATCACCATGGCCTTCATCTCCACCTGAACGTTGATAACCTTCCAGTTCAGGGGCTGTTTGGTGGCCAGCTTATACAGCTCCTTGGCCACCAGCATGGCACAGCAGATCATCATCACTACCATCAGCAGTGTGGGGAAGGCGCGGCCGTTGACCACGTCCTTCTCGGAAACTGCCACCTGGTCGGGCATGACCAGCAAAATGACAAGGGCAAAAAGGAAAAATAACACGCCGGTAACCAGATCTATGGGAATCCGAATCTCTTTCTCATGCAGCTTCCGGCCCCAGGAATCCATGCGGCCGTTGAACTGCTCCACCCATTTACTCATGGGGGACCTCCTTTCCTGATTCAAAAAGGGGAATGGGCGGGATTCCTCCCGATCCCATTCCCCGCACTGTGGTACTCAGATCAGCCGGCAACGATGTCCTTGTACTCGTTGACGATGTTCTTTACATTTTCAACGTGGGCCTCCACGTCCTCCACGGACATGGTGTCCACCTCCAGCAGCATGGTGTCATGCAGCCAGTCGGCGACCTCCTGGTCGGCCAGAATCTTGCCGTAGAGCTCCTTCAGCTCCTTCACCTTGGCCTCGTCGGTGCCGGCGCGGGCCATGACGAAGCAACGGTTGCGGAAGTAGGGGTAGCCGTGCTGGCCCACGCCCTCTACGCCGGCGAAGGGGCCGTTGGCGATGTCGTTCTCGTCGAAGGCGCACACTACGGTCACGCCCTTCTGCTGGTAGGTCTCCAGAATCTGGGACTGGTGGGAGACGGCGAACTGGGTCTCGCCCCGGGCCACGGCCTGGGCGGCCTCAGCGGCGGACTGGTAGGGGGTGAGCTTCAGCTTGTCGCCCACACCCATGGAGCCAAACAGGGCGGCGGCCAGGAAGGCCTCGGAGCTGGTGGCGCCGTTGACGGCCACGCTGATCTCGTTGCCCGCCTCCACATAAGCCTTCAGGTCGGCGATGTTCTTGATATTCAGCTCGGCATCGGCGGACAGGACGAAGATGGAGGAATACAGGTTCTCCACAAAGACAAAGTCCTCATAGCCGAATTGCATCTTGCTGGGGTCCAGGATGGAGGTGATGGACAGCAGACCCTCGCCCACGAATACCAGCTCGGTGGCGTTGGCCTTGGTGTCGGCCACCCAGGTGTTCACGGTGGCGGCGTCGCCCTTGATGGCCTCGGCCACCAGAGTGATGGTGTCGGAATACTCGGTGGACTTGGTGGCGGCCTCCTGGCTCACCATGGCGGCCACGCCAGAGGGGGCCCAGGGGCAGGTGACCTTCCAGGTGGCGTTTTTCTTGCCGCCGCAGGAGGCGAGCAGAGCCACACACATGGCGCCAACAAGGGCAAGGCTGAGAATTCTCTTTTTCATGATTAGACTCCTTTTTTCATTTTTTCAGGTGCGGCCAATGTCGCTCCTCGCCGCATCTGTGGTATTCTTACTGTACCATGTGGCCGGGCGGGCTGCAACATCTTTTTTGCGAAAGCGTGGAAAGTTGTATGGTAATTGTCCTTGTTACGAAAACCTGTCTGAAAAGATCGCAGTTTTCATGTGTTTTATACAAAATGTGAAGCCCGGTATGGACAGGTCCGACAGGAAAACCGCCCTGGAATCGGGATGATTCCAGGGCGGTTCGGATTTTCGCCGGTATCGGGGGGCTACGCTACCCCGTCCTGTCTTGAGGACAGGGGAAACGTCGCCCTGTCATCCTGCCGCATGAACAGCAGGCCAAAGGACTCCGGCCCGCAGTTGCTGGCAACGGCGGAGGACGCTTTTTGCAGGTAGATCCGCTCAAAGGGACAGTACTGCCGAACCAGGCTCTGGATGTACTGGAGCTTCTTCGCGTCCAGGCCGCAGTAGGTGATAATCAGGATGCGCCGGTCAATGGTTCTGGTCTCCTGAAACATTTTCCGGACGTATTTCCTGGCGGTGCGGGAGAAACCGCCCAACTCCATGCTGCCCACCGTCAGCCGGCTCTTTTTCAGCACCAGGATGGGGTGGAGCATCAGCGCGTCGCAGAGGACCTGGATGCGCCGGGACACGCGCCCGGACTGGCGCGTTATCTGGGTGTTATTCAGCAGGAAGGAGGAGGAGATCAACCGCTCCATCCGCTTTACCGACGCGACGATCTCCGGCCGTGCAGCGTGCTGCTCGGCCAGGTGGGCGGCGCACAGCACCGCCAGGCCCAGCCCGCTGGAGAGGTGCCCCGAGTCGACCACGGTGACATTTTCAAAGGATTTTGCCGCCTCAAGGGCGTTTTGATACCCCGCGCTGACATGCTTTGCCATGGTGATGTGGATTACATTCTGGGCCTCGGTCAGCTTTTCCGCAAAGAAACGCTCGTAGTCCTCCACATCGGGGGGCTGGGAGACGCCCTTCCGCCCCTGAGCGATGTGGGCCAGAAGCTCGTCGGGCTTCAGCTCCTGATTGTCCAGGAAACGGCCCTCGTCTGTGCAGACATAGTAGGGGCAGACAGAGATGCCAAACTCCTTCATAAGGGAGTCCGGCAGGTCGCACACGCTGTCGGTGGTGACCAGGACGGACCGCCGCTTGGTCTGCTCGAAAATCAGGATGTCCTTTTCCGGCTCCGACGAATCGGCCTCCTCGCACACCTGCACCAGCTCCTTGGGCAGGATGCTCAGCATGGCCGCCTCCAGCAGCGCGCCGCTCACCGGCTTGGCCAGATAGCCGCTGAAACCCTCCTTGCGGTAGAGAAGCTGATTGTCGCTGCCCGCGTTGGCGGTCAGGGCCACTACGGGCACATCCTGACACAGCCCGCCTGGCTGCACCCGCAGCGCATGCAGGCACTGGATGCCGTCCATCTCCGGCATCAGATGGTCCATCAAAATGCAGTCATAGTGGTGGTTTTGGGTCAATTTCAGACATTCCGCTCCGCTGGATGCAGTATCAATGTGGATTTTTGTTGCGGAAAGCAGCTTGGCCACCACCATCAGGTTCATGTCGTTGTCGTCCACCACCAGGATATGGGCGTCCGGGGCCTCAAAGCTCTGCTGGTACATGCCCTCGTTGTGAAGCTTGGCCCGGGAGGCCAGTGTGAAGGTGCCCAACTCCTTTTCGTCCACAATGTCCTGCTCCAGTGTGACGATAAACTTGGAGCCCTTGGTGTAAACGCTGTTGACGCTGATCTCGCCGCCCATCAGCTCCACCAGCTGCTGGACGATGCTCAGCCCCAGGCCGGTGCCCTCGATGTGGCGGTTTTTCTCCTCGTCCACCCGGCGGAAGGCGTTGAACAGATAGGGGATGTTCTCCTTCTTCACCCCCTGGCCGGTGTCCTCCACCGAGTACCACACCAGCACCCGGTTGACCCCCTGGCGCTCGCACCGGACCGAGAGGGTGACGGAGCCCTCGCTGGTGTACTTTACCGCGTTGTTCAGCAGGTTGATGAGAATTTGCTTGATGCGCACCTCGTCCCCGCAGAGCATGCTGGGGATGGACGGGTCGATGTGGAGCTTGAACTCCAGCCCCTTCTCCTTGGCCTTAATCCAGATCATGTTGACAATCTCGGAAAAAAGCGCGCCCGTCTCGTAGGAGGTGTTGATAATCTCCATCTTTCCGGACTTGATTTTGGAGATGTCCAGGATGTCGTTGATGAGGGTGAGCAGCAGCTTGCTGGCCCCTTGGATGTTCCGGGCATTCTCCGCCACCTCCGGGGGGATGTTGCCCCGCAGGGTGATCTCGTTCAGGCCGATGATGGTGTTGATAGGGGTGCGTATTTCGTGGCTCATGCTGGAGAAGAAGTGGTTTTCCGCCTGATTCAGCTCCTCAATCTCCTTTTTCTGCTGCTGGGTGAGGGCGTTCTCCTCCTCATACATTCGATTCAGGAACATGAGCAGCACGCTGGTGAGCAGTCCGACCATGACCATGGAGAAGGCGGAGTCGAAAAAGGAGCGCTGCTGGCTGTTCAGGGCGGCCAGCTCAGGGTAGTAGAAGGCGATGCCGTAGCAGAGCAGCGTCTCGGCGGCGCACAGGGCGAAAAATGTGGCCATGCGCCTGCCGTGCAGGGTGATGCAGATGTAGATAAAGCAGAGCACAAACCACTCCGGCACCCCGCTGTAAAACCCGCCCGCGGTAAAGAAGGTGAACGGAAACAGGGTGAGCAGAAGTATCACTATGGCTGTGGCCCCTGTATGGACACATCCCTTTTGAATACTGAACCGTACGATCAGTGAGATGACCGCCAGGCTGATGATCAGAATGACAATATTGCTGATCCGCCTGCCCATGGGCAGGGTGAAAATCAGCGCGATCATGCAGACCGCCGTGGCGATGCGGAACATGCGTTCATACAGGCTGATTGTGTGATCAGAGATGATAGCAAACCATTTTTTTATCACGAAAATTCCCACTCCCTCCAACATGGCTCCAGGAAAATCGGCCGAACGGATTAGATTCCGGCAATCTGAGCACAGAGCGCGTCATAGGCCTCCATCAGTGCGGCGTGATGGGCAAGGACAAAGTCCGCGTTCCCCCGTTTCCCAGCCAGCTCCTGCTCCTTGGCCTGGGCGGAAAGGGCCTCCGCGCCGATGGTCAGAGCCGTGCTCTTGAGGGCGTGCACCTTAATCGCGTAGTCCGGCCAGTTGGCGGCCTCATACAGGGCGACAATCTCCGCCTTTTTGTCTCCGCTCTGTGCGTGGAACATCCGCAGCATCTCCCGGAAAAAGTCCTCGTCGCCGCCGCAGTAGTTCAGCCCCAGCTCCACATTGATGCCGGCCTGGGTCAGGCGGCCGCAGGGGAGGGCGGTTCCGTCCTCGGGGGCCTCCTCCGGCTGTACAGCAGCGGCCTCCTCCGGGGCCGGCGCTTCCGGCACGGGGGCGGGGGCTTCGGCGGGCTCCGGGGCGGCCTCCTCCACGGGGCCCTCGGCATACTGGATAAAGCGATTGGGCAGCACCCTGCGCAGCACCCGCTCCAGAACCGTCCGCTCGATGGGCTTGGGGACAAATTCGGTAAATCCCTCGCTGCGGAACATCTCCCGGGCTCCGCTGACGGTATTGGCGGTGAGTGCAATCACGGGCAGGTCCTGATAGGCGCCGTCCTGCATTTCCCGGATTTTTTTCAGGGTCTGCACGCCGTCGAAGCCCGGCATCATGTGGTCCAGGAAGATGATATCATAGGAGGTATCAGCGCACCGCGCCACCGCCTCCCGCCCGCTGAGGCAGGTGTCCACCACCAGGCCGTAGCTGCCCAGCACACCTTTGGCTACCACCAGATTCATCTCCTCGTCGTCCACCGCCAGCGCCCGCACGCCGGGGCAGGTGAAGGGCCTCCGGCCGGCGGCCTGGGCCTCCGCAAAGCCCCGCGCCCCCAGGTCGCCGTTCAGCAGATTGGCGACAGAGAGGGCGGAGAAGGGCTTGTGCATAATAAACAGCTTGCTCCGGCTGTCCAGAGCAAATTCCTTTTCCGCTATCACAACCACCCGGAGGCTGTCGGCCAGTTCCTCGTAATAGGCCCGGTCCGCCTCATACTCTGATTGGGTGATGAACACGTGGGTCAGCTGGTGGCTGCGCTGCAATTTCAAAAGCCCTTCAAAGTTGTGGGTTTGATAGCCGTTGATGCCGAGCCCCTCCAGCAGATTCCAGATCAGGCCGTCGTAATACCCCCGGACCTCGTCGCAGCTGTACCGCTCCGGCCGGAAATAGCACCCGACGCACACCTGGTCTGCGTGGTTCAGGGTAATGCAGGGCCGGTGGTCCGTCACACCCTGGGGGATGACGATGTGGGCGTGGAGGCCCTGCTGCTCCTTGCTCTCAAAGTGGATAAACCCGCCCATGGCGTTGAGAAGGCCCAGGGCGATGGGCAGACCAAGACCAAGCCCCCCCACAAAGCGGCTGCTCCCGGAGTCGGCCTGGTAAAAGTCGTCATACATTTTAAGCATCTGGGAGTCGGTCATGCCGATGCCGGTGTCGCGGATGTCGATAATCAGATTGATGCCGTAGCTCTCCGGGCGGTAGCCAATGCGGACGTTTATGCCGCCCTCCTCCGTAAATTTAATGGAGTTTTCCACCAGGATTTTGAGCACGTGGGAAATCTTCTCCGCGTCACCCACAATGACGGCGGGCAGCTTGGGGTCGATGTCAAATACGATCTCCAGGCGCTGCCGGTTGCTTTGCAGGGCAGCTGTGGTAATTACGTCGTTCAGCACCGAGGTGATCATGTAGTCTTCTTTCGCCGGGGTCAGGGTGCCCTCCATAATCTCCGTGTAGTCCATCATGTTGTTGATCTGGCTGGACAGGCGCTGGCCGGCCTGCTTGATGGATGTCATATCCGCCCGGATATCGGGGGAGAGCTTCCGCCCCAGCGCCACCTCGCTGATGCCGATTACCATATTGATGGGCGTGCGGAGCTCGTGGGACACGTTGGATAGAAAGACGGCGTTCTGTTTTCCCGCCGTCTCCAGCTCGGCAAATACATGGCTGTACCATTTCTGCTGGGCGCTGCGCTGCCGGATCCAGTAGCCCGCCAGTGCCGCGGCCCCAAAGGTCACAACAGCCCCCAGCACCAGGCGGAAGGCGTCACGAAAGCTGATATTGTAGGAAATGGTGCGGAAGACCAGGGCGTGATACAGCAGCGCCAGTGTGTAGAGGGCCTCCACCACATACATGACCCACTTTTTGTTCAGCATGAACAGGGCAAGAATGACGATGCAGGCCACGGCCGGTATGTCATAAAGGCTGGATTCATGTACGCTGAAGAAAAAGAACCCCACCAGCATCAGGCCGGCGCAGAGATTTTCGTAAAACGCATTGGAACCGAGCCTGGCAATGTGCAGAAGCCACACGCTGAAGCAGCTGAAGGCGATCAGAGGAATCATCCAAAGCTCCCAGGCCATAACCGCTGTAATCACCCCCAGCATCCCACCGAATACCGTGGTGATTACCGCAAGCAGCAGATGCCTGCCTGTCTGTTCTTCCGCCCTCATTCCGTTTCAAGCTCCTGTGCGATTCGCTTCAGCAGCTCCTGCGGCGGACAGGGCTTTCTCAGATAATTCACCGCGCCCAGCAGGAGCGCGCCGACCACGTCCCCCACCTCACCCGAGGCCGTTAGAAAAATGACGGGGATATCCGCGGCGAACTCCTTCATGTGCTCAAAGGTCTCAATGCCGTTCATCAGGGGCATGTCAATATCCAGAAGGACCAGATCCACCTTTTGATTTTTCAGAATGTGCAGGGCCTGTACCCCTGAATCGGCCAGAAGCACGTCATATTCCTTTGCCAGAATCATCTTGGTTCTAGCCAGATTCATGTCGTCGTCGTCCACCACTAAAATGCGTTTCTGCATATGCGTCTGCCTCCCACTTTAAAGTATAGTCGGGTATTTGCACTCTGCACTTTATTCTAAAGGAAGGCCATGAGAAAATCAAGCGCAATTCAAAAATCTTTTCGCCGGCCGGGTGTTCGCTCCAGACGGCCAAACAGCCTGGGGGACAAGGTGGCGTGAAACAAAAAGGACCGGCGCAGTTTTTGCTGCGCCGGTCCTGGCTGTTTTCGGTATTACCACGTGCGGGAGCCGATGGCCCGGAACTGAGCCACGGTGGGCACATGGGAATTGAGTCCGCCGTCTACCGTGATGACCTGGCCGCTGACATAGGCGCTCTCATCGGAGCCGAAGTAGACACAGGCGTGGCCGATATCCTCGGGGCAGCCATAGCGGTTGACCATGATATTGCTCAGGAAGATGTCCTTCAAGGCCTGGGGAATACGGGCCTCGTTGTCCGGGGTGACGATCAGGCCCGGGCGGACGCAGTTGCAGCGGATGTTGTCCTTGCCGTATTGCAGGGCCACAGATTTCGTCAGAACATCCACACCCGCCTTGGCGCAGGCGTAGGCGGTGGAGCCCAGATCGCCGCCGCAGGCGGCCATGGAGCCGATATTGACGATGGAGCCGCCCTGGGGATTTTTGCGCATGTGGGGCAGCACGCATTTTGTCACATAGAAGGGGCCGCGGATGTCGCTGACAAAGATATCGTCCCACATCTCCAGGGTAATTTCGTCCACCCGGCCGTCCTTCAGGCCCACGTTGGCCGCGTTGTTGACCAGAACGTCAATGCGCCCGTAGGTGCTGACGGTGTCCTCCACCAGCTTCTCAATGCTTTCGGGAACGGTAATATCCATGGCGTGGAAGCTGGCCTTGCCGCCCTCTGCGGTAATGGCGTCCACAACGCCCTGGCCCCGTTCCGCCCGGCGGCCGCATACAATCACCTGAGCGCCCTCCGCAGCATAGAGCCGGGCGATGCCCACCCCGATGCCGCCGGTGGAACCGGTAATAATGGCTACCTTGTCCTTTAATCTGTCCATTGTAAAAAACCTCTTTTCTGTGTTTTTGGGAGCGTTCAGCTGACTCTAATCTTATCTGTCTCCCAGGCGTTTGTCAAGAGAAAACGGAGAAAAAGAGACTGGGTGGCAATAATATTTTTGACACCTTCGACAAATATTGCCGGCTCTGGAATGGGGGACGCTTTGGCAAAAAACGCCGGCCAACATAAATGCCAAGAGGTGTTTGTGGAAATTTTTTTGCTTGTGTGGCAAAATAAAGTCGAAAAAAGGGGGAGGATTGGAAGAATAAGGAAGAAACAGAACGATCATTCCTGTACGAAATTGGAAAAATCCTGTACCATAGAAAACAGCGGAGGGGAGGACGGTGCTGAGGGTAGTATTTGGGATGAACTTAAAATATCACAGGATACGACTGGGCCTGACACAGGAAGAAGCAGCGGCCAGATGCAAATTAAGCAGCGAGTACTGGGGAAAGATGGAGCGCGGGACACAAGCCGCAACGCTGGATACAGTTGAAAAGATAAGTGTTGGACTGAATGTACCTGCAAGGGAACTGTTCACCGAGGTCACGTAATGGGTAAGTAAAGAGGAGAATAAAAATGACAATAATATACGATTTGTTGTACCAGCTTGGGGTGACCGCAAATTACACCGGCTTCTTCCATACAGCCTATGCCATATCTCTGTGCGCGGAACAGCCGGACCGGCTTCTGCTGGTGACGAAATGGCTCTATCCAGAGGTGGCAAGGCAGTACGGCACAAACTGGAAGGCGGTGGAGCGGAATATCCGAACCGTGAGCTGCATCATCTGGCGGGAAAACCAGTCCCTGCTGGAGGAGCTGGCACACAGGCGCCTGGATCAGAGGCCCCGCAATGCAGAGATGCTGTCGATTCTGGTTTCGTCGCTGGGTGCCGTCCCCCTGGCAATTCAAGGCCTGGGAGAGGCAGGCGGAGCCAAAAACAGTGATCCGCAGGCTGAAATCCAGCCTGGAGACAGCGATGAGATTTCTCAGGTTATGGCAGTCTGACTGGCAGTAAAAATATGATCGTATAGATGGACTTGCTGCAAGCGTAAGTCTGCCTTGCTGGCGCCAGCTGTATTTTGCCTGCCCATATGTCTACCAAATGT